>Ga0315279_10001617_pt1 | contig 36912 bp, 43 predicted proteins | sample YL17G06_20_MG_FD_203694 | JGI IMG/M metagenome (GOLD analysis project Ga0315279, IMG submission 203694) | Sediment microbial communities from Yellowstone Lake, YNP, Wyoming, USA - YL17G06_20 | ecosystem: Environmental > Aquatic > Freshwater > Lake > Sediment | place: USA: Wyoming | collected...
GGTGTGGTATGCATGGAGAGGGACACGGTTACAGGAGACGGTTTTTAACGAAGGCCGAGAAGATGGAGAAGCTGAAGAGCTATGCAGACGAGCTGAAGAATGAGCTCAAGGCTGTGGAAGAGAAAATCAAGGAAATGCAAAGTTAGGAATATCTGAGTATGAAGTCGAGATCGGGTCTTGGGGCAACTCCGTTTAAGTCTCCTGATTTTAATGACCCATTTTTTTCTCTGTGTCGTCAGTCCCATCATCCGCGTCATCATAGACCCGAGAGTTTGAACGTCGACCTGACTTGGGTTATTGGTAGCCCGGTAGAGCTTCGAAGTCTCGCCAAGTATATCTAATATGCTTTTTTACCGGTAAAGTCGGGCGGGGGCCCCATCCCCCGCACCATCATGTTGATTTTTGGAGGGGTTCCTGTTTCAATCTGGAAGTCTCAGTCAACTTTGTTGAAAACCCGCGCCACAAGCACAGCAAAGCTTAAATCCCTGATGTTGTATATATCGAACATAAAGCGTGGTAAACATAATATAATGTGTGAAATAGATAATGGAGGTTGAGAAACTGAGAAGTCAAGAATTCACGACTCTTGGAAGTACGTTAGTAATCCTTGGAATCGTTTTCGGCGAGAATCGGTTGATCGGCTACTCATTCATCGGTGCCGGAGTGTTGCTGTCAATTATCAGCATAATCAAATCAAAAAGGAAGGCCGGGGACGCAAAGTCATCAAAGAGGTGTTAATGTGACCGATCTAATATGGCCGATAATAAGCGCTGGAATAGCTACCATGATTGCCTTGATCGCGGTTCTGCTATTCTGGAAAATACACAAAGAAAGAAAATCAGGCTTTCCGACGCAGGATGAACGGACCTCAAAGATTTTTGGAAAAGCAGCAACCTACTCTCTGTATATAGGATCATACTTCATCATAGCACTTCTGTTCACGTTCATCATTGGAAGAGAATTCTATGATCTACCAGACGTCGATGCCGGCTATCCGTTGGTTGCGTCGCTCTTAGTGTACAATGTGTCCTTTCTTATACTGCGCTGGTATCTGGGAAGAAAAGGAGAATAGTGATGCCGTTTAGAACACGAATCAAAGAGTTAAGGGCGAGATACGATCTGACGCAAGATGATTTGGCAAGAAAGGTTGGTGTGAGACGAGAAACCATTCTCTACCTAGAAAAAGGCAAGTACAATCCCTCGCTACTGTTGGCGCATGAAATAGCCAAGGCTCTCAATACGACAATAGATGACTTATTCATCTTTCAGGATCAGCAAGCACATATCAGAGAAAAAGGGGAAATTGCGAGAGACGGTGGAGACATCGCCATTTGACCCCGGGTGCAAACCCCATCCCCCGCATTTCTCGTTCAGCAGCGCGCGCTTTCGCATTCATGCCTACTGTTTTATCAGTTTTCTCCTTTCAGTCTCTACCTTTCTCTTTAGTACCTCAAAATAGTCATGGGCCAACAGCAGGTTTTGACGGTCGTTCTCAAAGTTCTCTAGCTTTATTACGGCAAACCAGCCTTCGCCGTAGGGGTCTTTGTTTGCCAACTCAGGGCTTTCGCTCAATCTCTCGTTCACCTTTTCGATGGTACCACTAACAGGTGATATGAGATCAAGCAAAGCCTTCGTTGACTCGAAGGAAGCTATTTCATCAAACTGTTCAATCTTGCTACCAAGTTCTTTGAACTGAACGAAGATGATGTCGCTTGTCATGTTCTGCAGGAAATCAGCAATGCCAACTCTTGCTACTTCACCTTCAATTTTCGCCCAACAATCATTCTCGTTGTAAAACAACCCTTTTGGAACACGAAACGTCCACTTATCTACTTTAATCTGATATGCTTCTTCAACCATTTTGCCTCACTTTCCCAACAATTTATCGATCTGAACTGCAATCTCCTCAGCGATTTTCTCCGCCAACTTCTCTCCTTCAGGTCCTATGTCTGATGCTGTATTTGGTTTCAGGCCGTATTTTTGAACGCTCTGTGGAATGAAGACCCTGCCTCTCATTTTGGCACCGTTTTTCGCTGCGATTTTTGTTGCGCATCGTTCAGCGCAACCATCAATCAGAATCACAGGATACTCTTTTATGAGTTCGGAATAAGGTTTGACATCAGCAATAAGAGGAGGAATGCAGATCAGCACGGTGTCATTCGGTCTCAGTCTTTCCACAACCTTGAACGCGCATGCACGAGCTACTGAACCCAAGGCTTTGTCCATTCCAGCACAAGAAATAATGGCCACTTTGTCTCCGCGTATCGATTGTAAGCTCACTTCTTGTTCTCTTTGCACAGGACTTCATCCACCTTCTTAGCTATCTCTTCTGCCACTCTCATAGCCAACCCCATTTCTTCACTGTTCAGTTTCTCCCTTGACTTAGCTTTGAATTTGGGGTATTCTTTCATAACTTCGGAAACCACAATCGTTGCCACTGGTTTTCCACTGAACCTTCTGGTTCCTGCCTCGGCACATTTCTTGCTGCACCCGTCCACAGCAATTGTTGGAAAAACCCTGGCAAATGCTCGCTCATCTTCGCCTCCTGCAAGGAATAGCGGCAAACATAGTGTTACCGTCTCATCAGGTCGGAGTTTTTCCAGAACTAGACGTGTAGCAATACGGGAAATCGTTCCTTCTGGCAGGTCTTCTCCACTGCAGCAAATTATCCCAACTTTGCCTGTTGCGAGCGTCATCTTTATTTCTCCTCCGTTGAAATTTCATCAACCTTTTCTGCAAGTCTCCTAGCAATGATTTCTGCAAGTTTCTCACCTTCAGCATTCAGCTCTATCACGCCTTCCGGCTTCAGGGTCCTGTTCTGTCGGAGAACATCAGTGACTATTATGGCATGAATCAAGTTTCCTTTCGACGCTTCGATATTCTTTTTGGAGCATTGGGCAGTGCAGCCGTCTATTGCAATGCAGGGATTTTCTTTCACTAGTTTCAGTGCCTCAGGATCCTCAGCTGTCAACAATGCCAAGCATGCGGTTCTCGTCTGTTTAGGTCTTAAATGATCTGTTACCTTGTATGTTGCTGCCCGTCCAACGGTTCCCAAGCTTTTGCCTATGCCGCTGCATGGTATTATCACAACTTTATGCCTCGCCATTGCTAAGGGCCTTCCCTGATCTTTCTGATTAGACTGAGAATTTCAGGTTTCGACGGAAAACTTAACGCTTCAGGCGCGCAGACCTTGCGACATGACCTGCAAAAGACCACGCAGTCGTTCGGTTTTGCCACGAATAGCTTCTTGTTTGTGTCGTCCTTGCCGAAAACCCCGTGCGGACAGAATTTGAGGCACTGCGGATCACCTTCGCAGAAATTGCATTTGCTATAGTCGATTGTAGGGCACCAAGGTATTTTCTCTCTAGGAACTCCCATGTAGGTTTCTTCACTCATTTTTGTGTTTCCTCCAACGTCTTTTTGACAACTGCAACTGCATCTTCTGTTGTCATGTTCCTGATGTCAATGGGAATTAGATCCTTGTTAACATCAAGTCCAGCGTTTGCGAAAGAATCTTTGAAAAGCTTTTTCTGCATTATAGGCGCACAGCCTGCTACCATGTACACCCGGTCTTTCTTGAGGAACTCTGCTAGGAATCGTTCACCATCTTCATCGCACAACATCGGGTGAATGAAAGCATACTCAACTGGACATTCCGCTCGAATTATGTTTATGAAATCCCACATGTCCATCTTCGAAAAACCAGCGCATTTCCCGGTGCAGACGCAGAAGATGAAGCCTATTTTCTTATGCTCTGTTTTCTCCAATTCAGACACCGACAACGTTGATATGGACATTGGGGATAACAATATTTAAATATTGCTATTGACGTAACGATGTTCATGCATTCAAAGAAGGACGGTCAGTATAGGTTTAAAGCAAAGATCTTCAACGCTCTCTCTGATCCAGTGAGACTTGAAATAGCCGAGTTCTTACGTGGAGGGGAAAAATGTGTCTGCGAGATAGTCCCTCATGTACATTTGATTCAACCCGTGGTATCGAGACATCTCAAGATTCTCAAAGATTGTGGTTTCCTTAAGTACAGGAAACAAGGCAACCGGCGACTTTACTCAATTACAGACTACAGGATATTCGAGATAATCGATGCCGCAGGTTCAGATCTAGTTGATGCTCTTTCCAAACGTATTATTGAGCAAGTAGTCTAGATAGAAGTGAAAATGATGTCCCATGAACAAAAACCTGTTAAGAAGGAAGAAACGCTCGGGATTTTTGAGAAGTATCTAACGCTTTGGATAGCCATATGCATTGTTGTGGGTTTGCTTGTTGGAAGATTTCTGCCAGAATTCGGGCAGTTGGTTGATTCGCTCAAGTTCAGACAATTATCAATTCCGATAGGTATTCTGCTGTTCTTCATGATGTATCCCACTGTCCTGGGAATACGTTTCAGCGACATCAAAAAGGCAGCAAACAGACCAAAGCCACTACTTGTCACGATCATCGCCAACTGGGTAATAGCCCCACCGTTGATGACACTTCTGGCAAACACAGTTCTAGCCGGAAACCCTCAATACATTGCAGGTGTAATATTGCTCGGGCTGTCACCATGCACTGCTATGGTCATGTGGTGGATGTTCCTCGCGAAAGGCGACATGGCTCAAGGACTGATTAACACTTCAATCAATGCTCTGCTGATGCTGTTGCTTTATGCTCCTCTTGCAGGACTGTATCTTGGTGTGAGCAGCATTCCTGTTCCATGGGACCTTATTGCCATAAGTGTCCTGGTTTTTATTGCCTTACCTGTAGCAGCAGGCGCCATTTCTAGGAAGTACATGATGGAACGCAAAGGAGAAGAGTGGTTTGAAAACAAGTACAGACCAGCAATCGGAAAAGTATCCATCATCGCCCTACTAACAACGTTGATAGTTATGTTCTCGTTCGAAGGACAGACAATTCTCAATAACCCTCTTCTAGTTGCTTACCTTGCAGCCCCCAATCTGATGCACTATGCCATCATGATAACGTGGACCTATCTATTCGGATATTTTGCCGGTTGGGCATACGTAACTGCAATTGACACAACACTCATTGGAAGCAGCAGCCATTTTGAAGTCGCCATTGCTGTCGCCACAACTCTCTATGGTATCGGATCAGGCGCCGCTCTAGCCACGGTAATAGGGCCCTTAATGGAAGTTCCCCTAATGCTTTCCGTAGTTAAGCTTGGGTTGCACACTCAAAAATACTTTCCAAGAAAGAAGTGGCGCGCGCGCAGAAAAACTGCACACGGCAACGTAGTGCTGGTGAGCACGTCGTTAGAGCGTTCGCAAGTCTTGAGGCAGGCGGCATGCTAATAGTAAACCCATCTCTCGAAGTGTGCCCCAGCTCTTTCCGTCCGCGATTCGATTTTTGCCAAAAGCCACTGTGCACCGCATAAGCTCCTAAGCCAAAACCCATTCCCATGCTCAGCATCAATGAATACTCGCTTCGATTGTATCCACAAGAATACTCGAAGCGTGCCAAACCTTTAATCCGAGAAGAATAATGTTGCTTTTCAGGGTGAGAAATGCATTGTATGAGAAACTTGCTGGGACAGTTGTTAAAGACGCCTTGGGTATCGATTCAAGCGACGTCGTTGCGATCACAACATGGGATCACACTATCGACGTCGCCAATGCAATGGCTGTCGAATGTTTCAAACAGGGCGCAGACGCGATCATAGTCCTCTGGACTGACGAGTACTACTATGGGCTACTTAGGGAGCTATCTGAGGCAAGTCTAGGGGAGCATTCAAAGATATGCGAAGCGTTCACTGAGGCGGAAACAGCGACCATCAATATGTTTGGTCCGAAGAACCCCGAGGGTCTGAAGACGATACCCCCTTCGAAAGTCAATGCTTGGGTCGAAGGGGAGAGAAAGTCGCACTATCCGAGAAACATAGAAAGAAAAATCAGAAACATTGGCCTCCCGTTGGCACTATTGACTCCCGAGAGAGCAAAGGTATATGGCTTCAACTTTGAAAACTGGAAAAAAGTAATGAACAATGCGCTGGCAATGAACCTGAGGAAGATATCGAAAAAAGGACACGATGTCGCCGCGATGCTTGAGAAAGCCCACACCGTTCACCTGACAGCGCCAAACGGAACAGATCTCACTTTCGAATTGAATAAAAGACCTGTCCATATCGACGATGGCATAATCGACAAGGAGGACATCGCAAAGAAATCGCTTGACGCCCAACTGCCGGCGGGGTCCGCGTTAACAACCATAGTTGAGACAAGTGGAAACGGGAAAGTACTCTTCGACCAACCGCTTCAGCAAATGGGTCTGAACGTACTGGGCATCGAGTGGAAATTCAAAGACGGAAGACTGACATCGATGACAGCCAAGAAGAACCTGGAGCCGGTTTCAAAACAACTCGAGAAAGCTTCAGGAGACAAGGACAGAATAAGCTTCCTACAAATAGGGCTAAACCCCATGGCAGAGTATGGGTTCCTGATTGACCACATTGTGGAAGGCGCCGTCCAAATAGGCATCGGAGACAACGAGTACATCGGCGGAAGGAACAGTTCATCATTTGGCATGGTCGCGACCATGGGCAAAGCAACACTTGACATCGACGGAAGAACGATCATCAGAAACGGCCGACTATCGTTGGATTCAAGCTCTTGATCAACACAACCGAGTCTTAATCTCTGCTTTAGCCCACAAGTCTTTCCTACATCAAAGGCTCTTGGGTCTCCGAGCCTCCAATAATAGCCCTTTCCCGGGTCGAACACTAATGGACTGATCTTCTAATGTCAAGTCTGTTGCCGGTAACGCACTTCTCTTTTGTAAACTCAGCACTTTCAACTCGCTTTTGTGAGACTCTTCCTGGTCGAGTGAATTCAGAACCTCTTATAGAAGAAAAACGTCACACTCTAGAACCATTTAGCTGTATGAAAAATCCTAAAGAAGAAGGTAGGAACCGAGGCGTAAGCTTGAAAAAAGACATTGAAGCCGGGCCAGACATCTGCGGGAAACTGCAGTTCAAGGCGGCAAAAGGGATTAATCGTCTGCAGTTTCTCTTGCTCGAGTATCGTCTCTTCAGGGACAGCGATGAAGGTAGCGCTCTACCTCTAACCTTGCCTTGGCCTCTCTCTCCACTGTCTCTAGCGCTTCACGTTGTTAAGACCCGTGCGCTTTCCCTCCTCAAACTTCCCTGCTATTTTGTCAAACTAGAAACGAAAACTGTTGGATTGTGGGCTATCCAAGAGGATCAAGAACGCCTGCTTGTGGCGAGCCTAGGTGTCTCAAGAAAGTTCAGACGACTTGGAATAGGCACATGTATCCTTGACTGCGTCGAAGCAATTGCCAAACGTATGGGCAAAAGGTGGCTGGAAGTCGATGTTTTGAGGAAGAACGTTCCGGCTCAGCAGTTTTACACGAAATACGGATTCACATTTGTCCAAGGCAAGAAAATGCGCTACGTAATGAGAGGAAGGAAACCTCTGCGGGTCACTCAAAAATGCTATTGAGTGATTGCAGAGAAAACGAAGTAGTGGGGCTTCTTCACTTGTGCCAATGTGTGCTTCTTAGTCCAGTTTGTATTCTTCGCCTTCTTGTAGTAGTACCACTTTGGTTTTTGAGTTGGCTTCTACCTTTCTTTTGAATTCGTCGCGGTCCTTTTCCCAAGTGTGCATGGGCATTGCGGTTCTTGGACTGATAGCAAATGCGGCTTCGGCGGCTTCAGCGTTGTCCATGGTGTATTTGTCTCCTGTTGGAAGCAAAGCCAAATCTATGGTCTTAAGATTGTGCATCTCCGGGATGAAGTCTGTGTCCCCAGCGTGATAAATCGTCCTACCTTCGACCTTTATCAAGTAGCCTACTCCATATCCCTTAGGATGCCAAGGTTTTCCAGAAGGCTTGAACCTCTTGATATTGTAAGCTTCAACTGCCTCAATCGCTACGTTAGCAACAGTGATTTCTTCTCCGGGCTTGATGGTTCTCACGTTTCCGCCAATTCTTGAAGCACAGTTCTTTGGAGCAACTACGACAGTGTCTTTCTTTCCAAGTTTCTGGATTTTTGGCGGACTGCAGTGGTCACTATGATTATGCGTCACCAACACGATGTCTGCTTTCTCGGAAGTCTCAACTACCTTACCGTATTTCTTCAAGTCAATGTAGATGACTTTGTCGGCAGTTCGGATTTGAAAGCTCGCGTGGCCAAGCCACTTTACGTAGACTACCATTCAGACACAAATAGCACGGTATTCTCGCTAAACTATAAGCTTTGTGCGTCGGAGAAACGAGGAAGACGCAGGGAAAAATTCATTTGTTTCTGGGTCATATCGCGCGCAGATACTTATCTGGAAACAAAGTCCAAGATAAGAGCACATTTGGGTGCTGCCTTTGTTCTCATAATCTTTATTCTCAATGAGTATTTCGTTTTCAGAAAGCTTAATGCTTACTGATTCCATTCGAGCATCGCTCAGAATAAGAAGGTGGTGAAAAGCCATGGCAGAGGAATCTGAGGATTGGGATGAAGAAGCCGAATGGAATGACGAAGAAGAGCTTGATGAAGAAGCAGAATAATGCCAATATCCGCGGCGCCAACTACCTTCTCAATTTCTTTGGTACTCTTCAGATTTTGTGGAGAATATGGTCGTTTACTTGACCTGTTATCTTCCTAAGAGTCTTGCTACAGTTGTGATTCGCGTTGACACTTGGCTTTTGTCTGGGTGCTCAACATGGTCCATTGCAATCGCGTAGCCTAACACGAGCAATGGGTCAAAGTCTTGTCTAACTATTTCGATGCAGTATTCGTCTCGGACCGTTACCCAGTTCAGATGAACCCTTGCTATGACAGTCTTGTCCGGCGCAACAATGTCATACGTGTGGTGAACGACGTTACCTTTTATCCTCGCTATCTCGTGGCCATCAGCATCTTCCATCCACCACTCGCTGCCAAACAGCTTCAGAATCTTTTTCTTGATTCTTGCCTTTAGCCGCCCATTCTTGTCTTTAATTTCATACTCGTGATGAACAGTCACAACCTTTCCGTCAATCTCACCTAAACGAATGCCCGAATTGTCCTCAAGCCAAAAATGCGGGCCCCAACTGACAAACTCCTGTTTAACGAAACCCAGCTGTTCACCGAGCCTATTCTTGACTACGTAAGTGTTTCTTATCGTCAAAAGCCGTTGGTCAATCGTGAACTCTTTGTTTTCCAACATTCCCATATGTGTATGCCCAACGTCAGAATGAGTGAGCGACACAATTATCTCTTGCCAACTTCGAATATTGATTTGAACTCAATGCAAAGCAAGGTCCATTCGATTAGGCGAGAAGATAGAGTTTGCAGAGGACTTTGGCATCTTGATATTAGTATAAACCCTGCGGGCTGGTTCCACTTGTGAAATCCTCAAAAAAAGTCAGATGGCATCGAATGCCGCTTTCAAGACAAGTCTTCGGAAAAGCGACACTCTGTCGTCACTGCGATATCTTTTCAGAAGGCTTCCGGCGGCTTTTCCGGCATGCCTCAACTCTTCTTTTGCCAGAGATGAACTGGTTTCAGAAAGAAGCAACAGCGTATAATAGAAAGGAAAGCCCTTCCACTTTCCATCTGACGTTCGTGACTTCCTGATTCGATTCAAGCCTTTGTCAAGAACTTCGTCTGCTTCACCAGTTTTGGCAACTGCTAGAGTTCGAAGGAAAGATATGGTACACGGATGACAACAATAACTGCCGCTTCTGCCCCCTCTATCTAGGATCTGGTTAAGACCTTTCAACGCTTCAATAACAGGGGAAGACGACCCGAGTTTCCAAACAATTGCTGTTCGAAGTGCTTCTTCTCCGAGGATGTGTCGGGCACCTGCGTTGGTCTGAATGCGTTCGCCTGTTGGCAGACGGATGCCTTCAGCAAGATCTTGACTCGTTGGCATGAATAAACCAGAATAAGATCCTTTCAAACCTTGCCTTGACAGAATCCACTCAAGCGCTTCCTGCACGCCAGTAGCCGAACCTGTTCTAAAACCATGACGCACTTCCTCCAATCGCCAAAGCGTTTCCTGGAGAGAATCTGTGACAAGAATTCCTTCCTTCTCCAAGTGCAGATTCCTCAGTATTGATTGATGGCTTCGCTTATCATTCTGTATTCTGGTCTTTTATGCGTTGGCTTAATGTGCTCCCAAGGTTCAGGGAATCCTGAAAGAAGACGGTACTCAAGTCACACATGGACGTGGTTCCAAGTCTTCTAGCATGGATTTAGAACATAAAACATATTCGTAATGGTAGGCGGCGCGATTTTTCGCTCGGTCTTATTGGTCAGCAATTTCCCGATCTAAACCTCTTTGTCGACAAAGAAATTAGGGATTTTTTCTATCTTGAACAATCATTCGTTCATTTTCTATTTCTTTTACTCGAGTTTCAATGAACTCGGCGACTTTTTCTTCGCTGTATTCTTGGGCTTTTTGCTGTTTTTGCAGTTGCTCTGTGATCGTTTCGAGAACATTGTCCATGTTTACTGGTTTGAGTATGTAAGCGTCTGCACCTTGGTTTACAGCTTCGACCGCAGTCTGTAGTGAAGGAAAGCCAGTCACGATAATCTTGGCCATTTTTGGCGTAGTTTCCTTCATTTCGGTTAGTAGTTTTGTTCCTTCCATGTCGGGCAAGCGGATGTCTATCAGCACTACGTTGTAGAAGTTGGCATCTGTTTTCTCGATTGCTTGTTTTCCAGTCTCGACAGTATCTACATTGTATCCTTCAAGTTCCAGTATCGTTGCCAAGACCCTTCTTATGCTTTCATCATCATCGACAACAAGGATTCTGGCACGTTCACCCATACTACTCCACCTCCTTCAATCTTGGGCTCAATAGGAACAGATATTGCGAATGTAGTTCCCTTTCCTGCAATGCTTTCCACCGTGATGATACCTCCGTGAGCTTCCACAATACGTTTGCATATTGGCAACCCAAAGCCCATTCCTTTCGCCTTAGTTGTGAACAGAGGCGACCAGAGCTTATCCACAACCTCTTCTGATATGCCGACTCCAGTGTCAGCGAAGCATACCTCAAATTCGTCACTTTTTTCCTTGCCTTTTATCGTCAACTTACCACCTTTGGGCATGGCATCGACAGCATTCTTGATAATGTTCAGGAAGACCCTCTTCATTTTCTCAGAATCAACTCTGATTATAGACGTACTCGAAACTGAATTCACTAGTTGGATTTTCTTCGGAATTTTCACTCTTAGTAATGCCTCGTCCACAATCGCTTTCGGCGTCGTTTCGTTCAGTTCCAAGTGTATTTCTCTCGAGTAATCCAAAAGATCGTTCACGATTTTGTTCGAATACTCTATGTCCTTCTCAATGATCTTTAGCATTTCTTCAGTTTTCTTATCAGCTCTTGGATGAAGCTTCGTTCTCAAATAATAAGTGGCTCCGGCTATGCTGGTCAATGGATTGCGCAGATCGTGACCTACCATCCCTGCGATTTCACCAATGGCAGCAAGCCTCTCGGATTTTAGCAGCTTGTTTTGGGCCTCAACCAACTCCTGAGTCCGCTGCTTCACTTTCAACTCAAGCTGATCCGCATATTCCTCGATCTGGTTCCTTGCGTTGTTCAACTGCTGAATAAGTTGAGCATTTTCAATTGCCACAGCGGCTTGGTGTATGAAAAGCTCCAGCGGTGCCAGCGATTCTTTGGTGGGTCGCTTTCCGTCTGTTGGATCATCGATGCTCAGTATGCCAACGATGCTGTCATCCGCCAGGCAAAGCGGTGCATAGAGCAGATCCTGTGGATCCCAGTCAACCATTTCCTCTTGCGTTAACCTACTGGAGACAGTGCCTTCAGAGAATCTTTTTCTGACCCAAGGGTCGCTCCATGGGAGATGATAGAACTCGCCTATTTTAAATCGTTCAAATTCAGGGCCAAATCGTTCTCGCCATACTTGCCCTGGGACCCTGTTGTTCCACAGGAATTCGGTTTCTTCATCGGTCAGCCCTGCAGTCACCAAGTCCTGCAAGTCTACTGTCTCCATGTTTTCGTTCACGGCGCGGATGACCACTCTTCGCCATCCGTATTCTCTGATTGCCTCTGCTGTTTTTCGTAGGCGTTGGCGCAAATCCGTGGAGTGCATTACGTCTGCAGAGCTTTTCATCATTGAAGCCAGTTGGCTCGAACGTTTTTCTATTTCCGCACGTTTCTCTAGGTTGCCGATTGCAGTTGCAGCATGCGAAGCCAAGATTTGAAGCAACTCAACGTCTTTCTTGTTGAAAGCTTCCAGCTTCTTGCTTTCTATATCTATGACTCCATAAATCTTGCCCTCTATTTCGATCGGGATTGCGATTTCTGAACGAATTCCCGGAGCTGCTTCGAAGTAGTCTTTGTCTTTCCTTACGTCATGGACAAGCACTGGTTTGAGTGTGGTTGCTGCTTTCACTGTAATACCTTTTCTGCTTCCGTCTAGAGGCAGATCCAGCCAAGGCTCAAGATTCCCACGTTGAGATACGCATCGAAGTTTCGTCTTTTCCGCCACCATGAACGCGGCATTTTCGAAACCAAGCGCCCGTTCTATGGCATCTAAGGTCAACTCGTAGACTTGATCGAAATCTTGGGCAGTGTTCATTTTACTGGCACAAAGGTTCAGTGCAGAAAGTCTTTCATCCAACATTTTTCTTTCTGTGATATCTGTGATCGTGCCCTCATAATACAGAATGGCCCCTTTTTTATCACGGACGACGTGAGCATTCTCTAGCACTATCAGCTTCCTGCCATCCTTCCGCTTCAAGACGAGCTCAGCATTCCGTATCTCATCTTCCTGCTCTAATTTTCGCTGCCAGTCTTCTCCATCCTCTTTTCTGAAATACAAATCGCGTCCGATGTTCACATCAAGGAGTTCGTCCAGTGAATTATAACCAAGCATACGCACGAGTATTGGGTTGGCAGTTAGGACTTTCCCGTTTCTGTCCAACAAGAAGAAAGCGTCATTGGCTTTTTCAAATAAGAATTTGAAAGCATGGATAAGATGGATGTCTTTTGGGAAGGATCTGTCTATAATTATGCTTTCATCTGATCGCAACTGTTCAACTCCCTAGTCGGTTCTTCAATTCCTTCGTTCTTCACGAAATTCCGTTCAACGGCATCGACATATTCGATAAAGCTCAGATTTTCCGAGAGATTTTCGCTTACATCCTTTCTGACTTTTTGATGGAGATGCTTCATAATGACAATCTCGAGGAGGTTGGCCCCTGGTCCGAAAATGCTTTCAATGGCGCCTGTAAACGCTTCAATTCTGTTTGGTATTTCTTGTTTTTTGATATTGAACTGTTTATCCAAGTGAGAATAGATCGCCTGCTTCGAAGATTCCCCCAAGGAAGAAAGTCCTTCGTCTACTGCTACAAGCAATAGTCTTTCAAATATGTTTCTTGACAACGTGTGTTCCTCGGGGTCAGATGATGCTGGAGTTAGCCTTCTCTAAGGGAGTATTGTATAAAGCGGTTATGAACTCTCAATTTAGATTCTTGATAGAATCCCAAACGTCGAATGGTCTGATGCTTTTTTTGGACTTTTCCCTAACTAAAAGAAGGACATTGGACAGACTCAATTAGGTCGGGGGTCCGTGTTGCGCCTACTCTGGGGCATGTGCACTTGGAACGCAGTTGGCTCTTGGAAGATACGGTTTGATGTCGACTATCGGCGTACATTCAAGCGTGTCAAGTCCTTTCACTTTCAGGCTACACTCGCCAACTTTCAGAAGCTCCACAACACACAAGCCTACTGGGTTCGGCCTAGATGGACTTCTGCATGCGAAAACTCCAGTTTCAACTTTTACTGTATGTCTTTTTGGAAAAACCAGCAGCGTTTGCCTTTCCTTTTCACTGTCTCGCAAATGCGCCCAGTACAAGATGATTATGTGAGAAAAACCTTCAATGCCTCTGAGTCCACTGCAAAATTCTGGATAAATGCGTACCAATGCTTCTTCCTCGCTGGCCTTTTCCACTGTGCCGACAAAGCGCAACTCTGCTCTCTGGTTCATACTCTGCTTCCTCTCTCTGTTTCTAGAACTGGTCTTCACTCAAATACTCTTTGTTTACGCAAGGAAGCGAGACTGGAGCCGTGAAAAGGTTCAGGATTGATGGTTCTGCTGTTGATTTTGAATTCAGTTTCTGTCTTCATAAGTGTTTTAATCATTTGATGATGGTAGTTGCTTTTTGCAGGATGGATTGTCTTGAGCGAACAGATCCTTCAAGCTTGCAAGGAATTAATTGATGATGCAAAAATGGGCTGTGCCGACTTGGTTTTTAAAGAAGTCTGCCTTGAGATTCTGTCAAGAGCCCGTCACGTTTTAACACAAAGACAGTTTAAGCGGCTAGTTGCCTATGCCACGGAAAGAATGAAAGAAAGAATACCTTTTGAACTGCAGCAAGAGCTGGCTATGCACCGATAGAGACTGCTCGTCTGCGCTTCAGCATAACCTGATAGGATGACAGATCATACGGCCTTCTAAGACGCCTTCCAAGACAATCACATTCTGCAACGTTAGTTCTCTGTCATTCAGCATGTTTGGCATTCGACTAAGATCAAGCTATGCAATCACGTTGCGCAGGCGCGTGTTTCACAATCCTCTCGAAAGTCCTGATTGATATTCGCGGAAGAGTTGATAGGTCTCAGCCTAGCTTGTAGCCTATTTTTCGCAGGAATTCCTTTCTCGTCTGGATGTCGCTTTCAGTTTCTATGCCTTTGCTTCCTAGCCCATCGACCACTCCGATTATGCCTCTTCCCTGGTCAGTTTCTGCGATGATAACTTCCAGCGGGTTTGCCGTGGCGGCAAAGATCGTGCAGGTCTCCGGCACTTGCTTAATCTTGTCTAGAACGTTTATAGGGTAAGCGTTTTTCATGAAGATTATGAAGCTGTGTCCGCAGGAGATTTCAAAGGCTTTTTCAGCCGCTAGCTTTCTAAGCTCATTGTCATTTCCTTCATGTCTAACGAGGCATGACCCTGAGCTTTCGCAGAAACCGATTCCGAATCTTATGTTTGGGACGGCATTAGTGAGTGCCTCGTAAAGGTCTTCAACTGTTTTGATGAAGTGTGCCATGCCTAGAATCACGTTGCAGTCTTTAGGCGTTTCGACTTTGACTGTCTTGAATTCAATCATGACTGTAGCCCGGACGGGGATGTCTGTGAGAACTTGCCTTTAAGATTTAGGCAGTCTTCGTTTTTTGTCTGGCAACTTTCGCGATGAACACTATCGTGCCCAGTGCGACCAATGTTGACGAAACGTAGAAAGTGTTTACATAGGCTGCGTAAGCTGAAAGCCCCAAAGCCTTGGTTTGGATGTCTGCAAGTGGAGCGCCAACGAGGAACCCGGCTGGGCCCCATCCTAGAGCCATGACAGTGTTGTATCTACTGAATAGTCTGCCTCTTCTGTCTTCGGGGATTATGTCTCCAGCAAACGCGAATCCCACGGTCTGAATTGTCCAGAAAGCCACTCCGTTCAGTCCGAAAACGATTGCCATTGCATAGACGTTTGGGGCCAAGCTGTAAAGTAGCGGTGTTAGGAGCGCGAGGGCTAAGCCCATTATCAGAACCCTTGCTCTTCCTGTTCTGTCGGCTAGCCATCCGCATGTTAGGCTTATTAGCATTCCACCTATCGTGTAGGCTGTTAGTATGAAGCTCATTTCGGGGCTGGTTGCTCCTAGACCTTCTGGGAGTCTTATGAAGAGAAGAAAAACTTGGTTGATGGAGGCGGCTCCTATAACTGTTATGATTAGCGAAATTAGAAACCACTTGTAGACTTTCGCATTGTAGTTTATCGAGGTTTTCTTCTCAGGGGCTTCCGTGTGGATGGCTTCTGTTCGTGTGTCGGGTTTTGCTGATTTTGACGTTAACCACATTATCGTTGCGCTTGTCAGAAGCATTGCAATGACTATGTAGAAGATAGTTCCCGAACGGAAGCCTTCTCCATTGTTGTAGAGGTAGCCTGAGAAGTTTATCCCTATCATTCTGCCCAGTGAAGCGATGAAATTAAGTGAGCCCACGACTCTGCCGCGGGTTTTGCTTGTTGTTGATCCCGTTAGGAGTGCAGCCCACCCGACGTCTGACATTGACCAGAAGAATTCCAGAATCGAAAGCCCAATTATAAGCGACAATCCTGCCAGAAAGTCTGCTTGACTGCTCAGCAGTGACGTGTGAACCTGAAAAACTATGAAATACAACGCGGCGGCTATGGATTCTCCTGCCATCACTAGTTTTGCTCCCAGCCTGTGTTTGTCCTCCACCTTGCCCCATAACAGGTTTTGGCCGAGAGCGGAAGCGACCATGTCGAGCGTGCCGAGTGACGCGGTGAATGTGACTGATTTCATTAGGTCGAAGACGTAGTTTATCATGAAGGTGTAGAATACGCCTCTTCTCACGAAGCTCAGGAATTGGAAGAGGCTGAGGTTTAGGAATATGCTTTTGCGTTGAGTTGGTTGCTGTGACGTGTTCACTGTGTAGTTTACTCCGTTTGCGGGGTTGATTTAGAAATTGGCTGTGGCACTAAAGTGTTGTTGTTATTGCCGTTTGTTTTTGAAGATGAGCCAGTTTTTATCTTGTTTGAACCTTAGTAGTGTGTAGTCTCCTTTGAGTCTGTTTCCATTGAGTGTAAAGACGAGTTTGTTTTCTTTTCGGCTTTTGAGCGCGTAAGTGCCTTTGTCCCAGATTTCAACTGTTCCTGCGCCGTATTCGCCTTTTGGTATTGTTCCTTCGAAGTTTATGTAGCTGAGCTGGTGGTCTTCGACTTGGACGGCTAAGCGTTTGATGCTGGGTTCGGTTGGTGGTTCTTTGGGGATTGCCCAGCTTTTGAGAACGTCGTCCATCTCCAATCTGAAGTCATAGTGTAGGCGTGTTGCTTGGTGTTTGTGGATTACGAATCTTGCGGTTGTAGGTGTTGACATGTGTCTCATGGCGTATTGTGGTTGTCGTTGACGTAAAAGCCTTGAGGAGTATTGGTCAACTCGGAAATGTGGAAAGCTCTGATGCATGGTCAGGAATTCTGACCCCTTCATACACGGGTTCAACATGGGTTTCTGGCGGATGCTTCTTCTGAACGTTTTTGGATTAGGATGTTCTAGGTTGTTGGAACGAAACCTAAATATTGTTTGAGCGTGAATGCAATTCAGAACAGTCTATATGGGCCGGTAGTTCAGTTGGTATGAACGCCTGACTTGCACTCAGGAGGTCTGGGGTTCAAATCCCCACCGGTCCACTCGTTCTTTTTTTGGAAAGATGCAAATTGAGGCAGATCTTAGCAAATGCTTTAAGGTGAAACGGACAAATCCGTCGTCAAATCAGGTTGGTTGCTTATGATTAAGGACGAGATGGTTTGGGACCTTTCTCAGCTTGTTGAAGACCCTGATCCAGCTTCAGTTCAGAAAAGCTTGGATTCTATGGTGGTCGAAGCTGAGAGAATAAAGAAAAAGTACCATGGAAATATCGGTGATCTAGATGCAAACGGTGTCTTGACGCTACTTGAGCTGAGGGACAAGTTTACACTGAAGTTTGAGGGAGCCTTGCGGTACGGTCAGCTCATGTATTACGCTGATTCGACTAAAGACGTTTCCAAACAACTCAACGACGCTTGGCGAAGAGCTTACATGAAAACAGGACAGGCTTTGGCTTTTGTCGACATCGAGCTAGGCAAGCTTTTAGCCAAGAAACCATCCTTAATCAAAAACCGCGTCCTGGCAGAGTACAGGCACTATCTTGAGCGGCTTTTGCGCAGGGTTCCGCACATGCTCTCGGAAACCGAGGAAACCCTCGTTATCGTCAAGTACAAGAACGGCGTCAACGCTTGGGAACTGCTCCAGAACGACTGGCTATCCACTAGAACCTTCACGATAACCGTCAAGGGCAAGAAGAAAACGCTTCCCTACGGCGAGATCGTCAGCTTCTACCAAAGCCCAGACCGGAACCTCAGGAAAAGAGCCAACCAAACCGTCTACGAAAAGCTGAGCGAAGATAACATCGTCTGGTCGAGCGCGATGCGTGCGGTGTGCGAAGACCACATTCGAATGCGTGAACTCAGGAAGTGGCCAACGCCGATGACTCAGAGCCTGATTGAGAACGATGTTAACCAGCGAACCATCGACACCCTCATGGCAACAATCAAAAAGAACGTAGGACTCTATAGAAGATACTTGAAGACAAAAGCCAAGCTGATGGGCTTACGCAAACTATTCAACTACGACATAACTGCACCTCTGCCCAAAGCTCCACAGGCAAGCTATACATGGACAGATTCCCGAAAAGAAGTGCAGGAAGCCTACAAGGAGTTCGACTCGCAGATAGGCAAATGGATAGATGAAATGTACGATAAGCGTCACATAGACGGCGAAGTCCGCAAGGGCAAAACCTCAGGCGCCTTCTGCTACTCCTGGCTCGCGGGAAAAAGTGCCTACATGCTTCAAAGCTTCAACAACCGCTTAACCGATGTCTACGCACAAGCACACGAACTGGGCCACGCCATCCACGGCTATCTTGCTTCCAGAGCTCAGAAACCAACGAACTGTGAAGTCGGCGCGTGCATCGCAGAAACAGGAAGCATATTCGGCGAACTCCTCCTAACGGAAAGACTGCTCAAGAAAGCTAAAACCAAAGAGGAGAAACAGGCGATTCTCGCAAACCTCTGGGACGACTTCGGTATGACAACTTTCCAAGTATCTGCACGCGTCTTCTTCGAACAAAGCATGTACGACGCTATTAACGAAGGAAGGTTCCTCGATGGGAAGGCCATTGCGAAACTTTGGGTCAAAGCTCGAAACAGCATATACGGAAACGCTGTTGAATGGCTGGACCTTATGAAGTGGGAATGGACTATGAAGGCGCACTATTACATGGCCAACTACAGGTTTTACAACTACCCATACGTGTTCGCCCAGTTGTTCGTGTTCGCATTGTACAGGCTCTACAAGGAACAGGGAAAAGACTTCGTGCCCAAACTGAAAACCCTATTGGCAGCGGGTTCCAGCAAGTCACCGAGCGAACTCGCAGCAGAACTGGGCTTCGACATCACAAAAGAGGCGTTTTGGGAAAAAGGACTGAAGCAAGCGGAGGAATTCCTCACCATGCTCGAACAAACGCTGTAGTTCACACGCTCTTCTTCAATCTGGAAAATAGCGGCAAGTCGTCAGTAACGTGAATTCCCACCAACATGCTTTCCCCCGCTACAAAATCATGATATGCTTATCAGGTTCACTACAGTGTGCAGAAGTGCGGGTCCGAGGACATTTCGCGTTCTCAGCATGAAATATCCCAGCAGTAGGGAGATGGGCAGCAACATTATTGCGCTGACTATTGCTTGAGACGGGTCGAGCCCCAAAGCGAAGATTCTTTGAGGAAGATGGACGAAAGCAAATATTGTGCTCGCAAGAATCAACCCTCCAGTTTCTCCTAGCCAAGTTGAACAGCGGAGCAGAAGGAAACCCCGAAACAGCAGCTCTTCTCCGAAGCCTACTGACGAGAAGTATATGAGGGCAGAGAAGCCGTTGTAAGTGAGGAGTCTTGTCAGAAACTGTGTTGGTATTGTGCTTATAACCAAATATAGCAGAGAGAGCACGATTCCTGTTGCAATAGAGATCCTCCAGTTCTTCTTGGTGACTCCGACAGTTTTGAAGCCTTGTCTTCTAGCTTTGATGATGATGGAAACTGGAATGAGAGAGACTATAGCGTAGATGCCCCATTCTAATACCGCGCTTCGAAGGTCAAATTGGCTCGGCACTCCTGTTGGACCGCCTATGCTTCGTTCCCTAAGGAAGAACACAATCGCAAGGGCAAGGAAAGCAATGGCCACGTACCCTATTGCCAAGACAGCCTCCTTCCAAGGAGCATCAAACTTTATCTCCACCTTTTCAGGCTTGTAGAACTTGGTAATCAGCCACGTTATCACAAAGAAAACAGCCATAAAACCTATCGATATTAGAAACTGCAGTGCTTCATAAGCCATGAAGAATGCTATACTGTTTTCAAAATAAAAGAATTTCCCAATCGTGTGAAGAGTTGACTACTCACGCAACATCACAAGAACAAGCAAAACCAAGAACGGAATAGCACTAGCTGAGACAATGAAGGCGTTGTGGGCCGATTGTGTATAAAGATATCCGCCCAAGTAGGATGCCGCAAAGGCGGCCAGCAAACTTGAAGTTTGAGGGATTGAAACCCACAGTCCCTGCTTGTTTTCAGGTGCAATCGTGCCCACGTAGGAACTTACGAGCGAACCCGCAACCAGTGAACCGCCCATGATGAATGCTAAGAACATGAGAATCGCTATGTTCTGGGTTAGGAGCATGGGCACAACTGATGCTATGTAAAATAGCAAGCAGATGCTCATTGCACCCGACTTTCGCCACCTATCGCCCAAACGCCCGATGGCAATGCCGAGAAAAGTCATACCTGCATAACTGAACGACCCGAACAATCCCACGTAAACCTCGTTCAGCCCAGCATGCTCAGCCAGAAACGCTGGCACGTAAGGTCGAGTGGTGCTCATGAAGAAAGTTGCCGCCGCGAACAAGCCAGACCAAAGAAGCATTATGCGCCACGATCCTTTTGCCTTAGCTGTAAGCGGAGATGGCGTCCTTGCTTCCGTGTTATTCTTCTTTGGATGTTGACTGTGAAGCAACAAGAAGATGGCTGTTGAGACACCGGTAACCATGGAAGCTAAGCGAAGCACCCATTGCATCCCCACGATTGTCGCTAGGTAACTGCCCGCAGTTGGCGCAAAAATATAGCTGAATGAGTAGCAAGACCAAACGAAGGCAAGAACCGAAGACAGCTTCTTCTTGTCGACAACTGAATAAATGATGTACGAGTTTGCAGCTGGGACTCCAAGCATTGAGACTCCCCAGCAGATTGCCCCTGGAATCAGATGTTGCCAGCTTTGAGCAAAGGAGTATATCAATGGTGACAGTGCCCAAGGAGTCCACGACAAGATTAGGATTTTCTTGCGGTCAAATCGGTCAGCCAACAAGCCGCCTGGAATCAGAACCAAGGCTGAGGCACCGTAAAGTGCGGAGAAAACAATGCCGAGCTGTACGTAGTCCGCTTGTAGGGTCTTGATGTAGAGTGGGAACACCCAGAAGTACAGGCCTTCGCCGAATGCTCCTATGATGTTTGAGATGCAGATCAGCCAAATGTCCCGAGTAAAGGCTTCAAACGGCACAACCAAAGACAATGACCGCACATAGCCTATTATCCTAGACATCTGGACAGACTCTCCCTATACCTTCTAAAGGTTTACCATAGAAAAACAAACGAAACCTTTATCCTTTTCCAGTTCGCTGATCAGTAATACATCCCTACAACTGCATTGAATAGTCGTTAAGGCTTTCTGCGCTGTCTTGTTGTTCCAGTTAATCTGCCAATCAAGACTTGCCGTTTTTCTTGGCAATGTAATCCATATCTGCTTGAACCAGCCATTTACTCTTCCATATTTTTCTTGTGATTCTCTTTTCTTTGTGGAAGATCTTGAAATTGCGGAAATATTCTTCGGGTTCATCATCCTCATGATAGGAGAAACCCTTGTTTCCCAGAAAAGGCTTGCAGAATATGTTTCTTTCAGGGTCATCAACCGATAGGAAGTTCACGAAGCACAGTCCATTTGGCTTCAGCACTCTTTCAATCTCTTTCATTGCAGTCGCAATGTCCTTCTTTGTCATGAAGAAGATCGCATTATAGGAATAAACAAAGCTGAAGCATTCGTCTCTGAATGAGATATGACGCATGTCTCCCTTCAATATGTTTAGTTCCATCATGTGTTCTTTGCAGAAATCCTTTGCTTGCCTGAACTGACGTTCACCGACTTCAATTCCAAACGTTTTGTATCCATATTCATAAAAGAGTCGAAGAGGAGGGTCATTACCGCCAGCACCGCAATCAAGAACGACTTTCTTTAAGGGACTGGAATTGCACTCTCTTAGAAACTTGTAAAGAGGAGTTGCCCAGATGACATCTCTCATATATTGTCTCCTTCTCGTGCTATCGATTGGATCAAGTGTAATTCAGTCCAAATCCTAGTTCAGCAGTGTAATAAGTTTCTATACGTACCTATAAGAAATAGGGCTATTGCGGGTAAATCAGCCCTCAGACGAAGCTGCAAAACTATCATCGAGTACGCATTTGGTTAGTTGAAGCCTTTTCTAGCATTTCAAGACCATCAGCTAAGTTTGAGGTGTCTGGATCTATGTTCCCAAGACCTAATCTGATCATGTTTGATTCTGTAAGTCTGTTTCCATCTCCGAATAGGAAGAAGGTTCCAGGTACTGCAGCCAGACTGTAACGTGGAATCGCGTGCTCATTCATCCACCTACAAGTGTCCTTAACGGGTAGCTTCGTCCAGTAGGTGACTCCTGCCCTGCTTGGGAAATACTCCAAACCTTTCTTGTCTAGCCATCGTTCAGTTTCTTTCTTGAGTAACTCCCATTTCCGTCTGTGCCTTTCCAGTTTTTCTCTGCCTCTGGTCAATAGTTCCACCGCCACAGCCTGCACTATATTCGGGCTGTTGCCCACAGTATTCAAGACATCCGTGTAAAGCTCATCCACAAGCTCCTCGTTGGCCAAAGCTATACCGAGCTTCAATCCTCCAAGCCCATAAGCTTTCGTGAAACTAGTCGTGACAATGCCGTGTTCGGAGTCAACAGAAAAAATCGAGGGCACCAAACTTCGGTCAAACTCGGCGTAAATCTCGTCACACAACACACAAAAGCCATACTCGTCTGCAACAGTCAATATTTCTTTCAGTCCACTTTTGTCTGCTATTGCCCCGCTCGGAGCATGCGGGTTGGTTATCAAAAGCAGCCCGGTTCTCTTCGAAGCGATTTTTCTGAGTTCATCAGCATCAAGCCTGAATGCTTCTTTTTCTCTTCTTTCCAGCCTCTTCACTCTGTCGAAATGCTCTTCAACCTGTCGCAATAGTGGCTCGTAAGTTGGATATTCAACGATGGCTTCAGTTTTCCTCTTGTTTCTTTCAGCCAAACATCTGATTATTCTTGCGTTTTGGCCTGAAGCACCCTCGCTTGAAATGAAGACGCTTTCAGATTTGACATGAAACATTTGGGCCAGAGCCTTCGCAGTTTCCGGGTTGCCATGCTCGTAGTTGGCGCTCAAATCGATCTCCCCGAGGTTCAGGTCGAACTTGAAGTAAGCTATGCCGCTTGAGCGAAGATCATATTTCACATGCGGCATTCGTACATACCAGTCCAAGTACAGCGACGGATGCTTCATCCTGAACGCCTTGAACACTGTAAAACAAGTTCAGCCCTTATCCTTTTCCATCCAAGCAAGTCTGCTCTGATAGGCTTTTATTCAATCTTGCTTAGAGTCTTGGGTGGTAAACCCATGAGAATCACTGAGACCAAGAAGGGCCTAATTCTTGAAGTGCTTGTCAAGCCCAGTTCGAAGGAATTCAAAGTAGACGTCAAAGGAGACGAAATCATAATCTATTGCCGGGAGGAACCGGTCAGAGGAAAGGTAAACAAGGAATTAATCAAAGAAGTGTCAAAATTGTTCCGAAAAAAGGTTGAGCTTGTTTCTGGTTTCACTTCCAAGCAAAAGAGATTGCTTGTGAGCGGCGTCAGCAGAAATGAAGCAGAACGTGTCCTGCTGGGAAAACAATAGTGTCTGCTAACCTTGCATCTTGAAGCGCAAAATGGCAACTATTCCGCCAAATGAGTTTTTTAGCATTTGGCCCTCTTCTGTTTCCGTTGAGATTATTTCAACCTCCGCGTTTGTGTACTCTGCCAGCTGAGCAAGGTCGTCTACAATGTCTTGTCTTTCAGCGATCGCGAGCGATGCCGCCCTGCATTTCGAACAAGGCTTGCCGACGAGGCTCTGTTCAAAGCTGATCAAGTCTTGACTCTTCACGGTTTGCTGTTCTTGGTAGCCGCAGGCATTGCATTTCACTGTCACTCGCATAGCGTCTAATCCTTCTGAAAGCAGCAGTGTTCTAACCGCTCCTGTTCGGAGTGCCCTTCTAACTTCGTCTTCGCCGTAGGTCACGATTCCCGTGTCATGTCCAATCTCATAGAGGAACTGCTGCATTATCTTCTTCTCTTCTATATACCGTACTTTCCGCATTATTTCTGGAGCCTTTTCGACAACTTCCTTGACGCCCTGCTCTTCCACGTAAGCCGTGTCAATCAGGTCAATGATCTTATTCTTCAGCATGTAATTCAGGTATTCGCCTTTATCAAAATCATACTTCGTCGGTCCAGGTCCAGCAAGTATCAAGCCCTTTAGGTTCTCAATGGGCAAAAATACATCATTAGCATGCTTGCCCACGCGTGTAAAGTACTCTTGAAGTCTCATGTCGCGAAGTCTCTCGTATCTTCTGGCTGACTGGCCGCCCGCGCGGGTCTTCCCTGGCACGCCCGACGTCATCTGCATTACTATTTCGAGTCTTCTGCCCTGAAGCGTCGCAATCGTGGCGTCTGAGGCGTCTATGAGAAGTATGCCGTATGTTTCTTTCTCTCTCAGCATCTCCTGCAGGTGTTCAGTATGGAATCTTGCGTCGCATCTGTAAAGGTAAATGTGTATGGGCTCAGGCGGCACGATCACGTAAGTCTCGATTCTCTCACTTCCCGCCCCGTTTTGAGGAATTGCGCCGCAAAAAATGATTAATCCAGTTTCGCCAGGGTCTTTGAAAAGTTTGAGGCGTTGCTGAACCCTCACTATGGCATCCATAACGTTCTTGCGGGTAGTCGTAGACTTGATGTTAGAGGCTGTACCATACTCTTCCCTCAGCGTGTTCAGAACGTCGCTTATCTGCTTCCCAGGCGGGACATAGAGCGAAACCAGTTCTGTGCCCCGTCCCTCCTTGCGGGCCAGGCCGTCCAGTGTCTTCTTGAGTCTGAACAATTCCAGCGAAGTCTTTTTTTTGGCACTCAATTGATTTTCACGAATAGCGCTTTTGATCGTTAAGCTATTTCATGGCACCAAATAAAAGTTACCACTACAAAGCCAAATAGTACACAAATCAAAACGGCTTAGACTTCTGCAGCTAAAGAGCAATGCCCAAGCAGATCCAAGAGCCGATAAGTCCATTCAAAGCCTGTGACAAAGCAGAAGAAGGCCTGCAGTGCCCAGAGCCTTCTTCCATTAGGTTTCAGGATAGCACATGAATTCGCGACTGATGGTTACATAGAAGATCTGCTCACAAAATTTATAAAAGCGTACACTGAGCATTATATATCCTCGGAAGAGTTGCCTACTAATGATTTCTAAGAAAGGCTTCGTTCAAAGACACGTATGACTATCGTTGTTTTCTCTCTTCCAAGATTAGACTAGGAACAAAATGGGAGAAAGGAGAAATGTCAAACAATATTGTCTCAAAGATAAAACCAACATGCAGAAGGAATACGAAGGATCTGGCACTGTTAATCGTGGTTCTTCTGTTTTTTTCGATTTTCCAAGCTCGTGGGGTTTTGAATAGAACATCTGTCGGTAACGTACATGGACAGTCTTATCACGCAGAGCCTTTCCAGACTGATTGGTGGCCCATGATGCGGCACGACGCAAGGCGTACTGGGTATTCAGATTCCCCCGCGCCAGACACAAACTTCACCCTATGGACACACAACGCATCAGGCTATTTCGCTGTTGCAGACGGTATGGTTTTCATATCGTCAGGCGATACCCCCTGTGCCTTAAACGTGAATACAGGGGAGCCAGTTTGGAGTACTGTCACCCCATTCACCAGCGGTTCTGTTGCCGTCGCATATAACATGGTCTACATACAGGATTCGAACGGAGTAATCTATGCTCTGGACGAATACAGCGGCATCCTAGGATGGAATGCTACATTTGGCACTGGCAGTCCTGCTGTTGCAGACGGTTTCCTATTCGCCAAGAATAGCACTGGTGCAGTTGCCTGCTTTAATGCAACGACAGGAGGACTGACGTGGAAGCACACGTTTGGGAATTCAACGTACTCCAATCCAGCGGTTGCTGACGGCATGGTCTTCACAGCAACTTGGAACGAAGGGACGGTCTATGCCTTGAACGAGTCTGACGGCTCTCAGATATGGCAGAGCAGCTACCTAACGTGGTCTTTAGAGTCTACACCTGTCGTCGTCGGTGGTAAGGTTTACATGGGCGGCGGCGACAGAATGATTTATGTTCTGGACGAGTCCAATGGGACTCTGATAGGGACTTATGGGCCAGTCGGAGGATATCTGAATCAAGGTCCTGTTGTCGCTTATGGTAAGCTTTTCGTTGGCACGGATGATTACGACAGAAGAGTCTATGCGATTAACGAGACCTCTGGGGACACGTTGTGGTCTTACTACATCGGCGGGACAACAGGCGCAATGATCGAGCCGCGCGTTGCTGATCACAAAGTCTTCGTAGGCTCGTTGTCTTCGCCGCCTGCTCTGTTTGTCCTCAACGAATCAAACGGCGAATTGATATGGTCCTTTAAACCCCCCGTCACTGGCGCGGTCACTGACATTGGTATTGCCAACAAAATGGCTTTCGCCGGCATGGGTGACACGTTCTACGCTTTCGGAGCATTCGCTGATGTCGCCGTTGTTAACGTAACACCTTACAAAACAAATGCTAGCAGAGGCTTTCCCGTAAACGTAAGCGTAACAGTAGCGAACCAAGGTAGCCACACTGAAAGCTTCAAACTAGCTGCGTACTACAACCTAAGTGGCTACACGCGAACTCCAGGCCCAGTTGGCTACTGGAAAGCCGACGAAGGCGTTGGCACTATGGCTTACGACAGCTCCGGCTACAATAATGATGGAACCCTGTATAACCATACTGCGTGGGCTGATGGGAAGAGCGGGACGGCTCTGGATTTCGACGGGGTCGATGACTGCGTCGGCGTTCCCGACTCGCCAAGTCTGGACGTAACGAACAATATCACAGTCGAGGTTTGGGTCAACCCAAGATCATACGGGAAAACCCCTGACGAATACGGTCAATATCATGCAGGAATCGTGTCCAAAGCAAATGCTTATTCACTCTCGTTTATCTACTCAAGCGCGACCCACACGCAAATCCAATTCTTTCTAAACACTACGGCTACGCAACCCGTACGTGCAGTCAAGACCGACAATATCTCACTGGCTCTGAATCAATGGCACCATATCGCAGGAGTATACGACGGGAATAACGTCACAATCTACTTGGATGGATCAAAGAACGCCAGCCGAAGCTACGTAGACGCAGCCACTTTGGTGCCTAATGATCAGGCTCTAACTATCGGCTGGGACAATTATCTTGGCACGAGCGCAAGGAGATTCGACGGTCTCATTGATGAAGTGAGAATCTACAACAGGACTCTGGAGAGACCAGAAATCCTCGCGGACATGCCGTACTATGGGGAAATCGCGTCACAAAACGTGACTCTGTTGAGAGCGGAATCCGCAACAATCATCTTCACATGGAACACGACAGACTTTGCCATGGGCAACTATACAATAACCGTTTGCGCGGAGCCTGTGCCGGACGAAACAGACAAGGACGATAACACACTTCAATTTGGAATTTTAAAAATGACTATTCCAGGCGATGTCAGCGGCGACTATACGGTTGGTCCGTACGACTTTGCTTTGCTTTCAAAAGCCTTCGGCTCCAAACCCGGAAATCCTAAGTGGAATCCAGATTGCGACATTGACAGCAGTGGAAATGTAGGATCAGAAGACTTCGCACGGCTGAGCGCGAATTTCGGAAAGAAAATTATCCTCTAAGAATCCTCTCATATACCCTTTTTCTTTTTGTCCATCATTCTGCATTCAGATGATTTCTTTCAGGAATATCTTGTATGGACCTAACTTTCCTCCGTAATTGCCTGCAGTAATCCTCATAACGCCAGAAACACTTGCCGCCGCCTTCACTCCCTCCCCCATTGCCCTCTTAACCGCATCAACTGTCAAGCCGTTAATGACAATCTCATAAACACAACTTACGCCTTCAGGCAACTGTGAATTCGAAACAAGCGTTTTCAATCTTGGGCAGTAGGGATGATTGGTAGAAGCCTTAAGCTTGTACTTCAGCGAACCAGCCTTCGACCCTGAACGGCATACGCCACTTGGGAACGGCAAAATAACTTCGCTTTCCTTAGCCTTTATTGCTTCTACCGCCTTTTCTGCGGCTTCTAACCCAGAAAGTTTGTCCCTAGCTAATATGAGAAAGTTTCCGCCTGCCGCAGCTTCTGCCGCTCCAAAAGTGTCCTCTACGATGAACTCACCATCCATCACCGGAATCTTCCAGACCCGTCGGTCTCCAACCAGACCCTTTCTTTGAAATCCGTCACCGAAATAGCGTAGGCTTCGGCCGACCTTTAACTTTCTCTTGGCACTGGACATGGCGTCAAAAGCCGACGTAGTAGGGCAAGTCATTACGCATTGTCCTATTCGCAGTATCATCTGACTTTTCAATTCAAACCTGTTTCGATTGTAGATCTGAATCAATGCGCCGATGCGATTGTCTGGAGTCTTGTCTGATGGGATGACGCCCTCAATTCCCGCTTCAGCAGGAGCCATAATAACGCTCGTTGCCAAACCTGTTGCAACGGTTGCAGCAGTCAAAGCCCACCTTTCATTGTCGGCAGTAATCAAGATTCGCCCAGCCCACATGGAGAACATTTCAGCGAACGTGTCCGAGATTTTCAGAATCTTCCCCATCGTGGATTTGACAATGAAAGCTGGACCCAGCGGATCCTTGTCATCATAACCGACGACCTGAAGCTTGGTTCCGCGTGTATCAGATCCTGATTCCGTCTCATTCTGCAACATACTTGAGCCTTACCCTCGTGCATCTGACCTTTCTGTATTTCTTCCCTCTCATTATAGAGTTTCGGAAAGGTCGTAGTGAACCTGAATTCGTTCGTCATATTCTTGGCGTTAACGTGCATGTGAACAGGAAATGATGGTGTCTGGTGATTTGTCTCAAAAGCCTTGGTAGTCTTCAAACCACGAACGAAACACGAAAAACCTACATCGTGTCTCGGATAATCAACAATGTGTCGCGTTTTTGAATCAGACGTTATCTTTATATAGTCCAATATCAAATCAAACGGTTAAAGGACAATCTAGAAGGAGAACAGGGAGAAGAATGTTTGAGGGTGACTTGTTCTTAGTAAGCACGATAATAGTAATCACCATAGCCTTGATCATAATACTCGTCGCCAAAAGCTACACCGTAGTCCCACCACATGAGGCTCACGTAGTCGTATCCAGAGGCAAAGGCAGAAAACTTTTCTATTCGAGAGACGAGAAAGCCAAAAGCGCGTACTGGCACGTTCCAGTTATTCAGCAACGTGCGATATTGCCTTTAGAGAACATTCAGATCCAAATCAACAACATTCCATTGCGAGATAAGGATATGGCCAAGTTCTCTAGTGATGTTCGGTGCTATCTGAACATTTTTGATCCAGTTCTAGCTGCGGAAAGATTAGGAGAAGTTGAGCACGGCGAAACAGAAACTGGCTTTCCGGCAATTGAAAAGGACGTCAAGGATCTAATTGAGGCTATAACTAGAAACGCATCCATGGCAATGGACGTGTTCGCCATAATGAAGCAGAGAGATCAGTTCTCCCAAGAAGTGGAAAACAGAGTGAACGAGGAACTGAAAGGATGGGGTCTGAAACTAATCGACCTCGAGGTAATACACTTCACGGACATAGAAGGTTATACAGTAATCAAAGATCTAGAAAGGAGACAATCCAAGGTCATAGAAACTGAAACCAGAAAGCAAGTAGCAGAATACGAGAAGGAAGCATCAATCGTAGAATCAGTTACTAACAAGGAAAAAGAGCTGCAGAAAGCACAGAACGAAGAAGAATACAGATCACGCCAAATAGAGAAAGACCAGAAAATCGGTGAAAGACAGAAGCTTTTAGATCAAATGGTGGCAAAAGCGGAAATGGAGGCTAACAAAGACAAAGTTGAGGCAACAAGAGCCTTGACCGTGGGAACCGCTGAAGTGTCAAAAGAAGCGAAAATAGTTGAAGCGGAGGGAGATGCAGAGTCAACAAAGAAGAGAGGCGGCGCAACAGCTGAGGTTACGAAGATGACTGGGTTTGCAGAAGCGGATGTTACCAAACAAAAAGCATTTGCGGAAGCAGAAGGAACAGAGAAGAAAGCCGTTGCGCTGAAGCAGTACACCGATGCAGGTCTATCCGTTGAAATGATAAGGGCGCAAGTAGACATCAAGAGAGCTCAGTTCTCAGCGTTAGCAGAAGGACTAAAAGTGGCCAAGATAAACTTGGTCACCAGCGGCGAAAGCAATATCTTGGGCATTCCGGTTAGTGCAGAAATGGGGGCGGACTTGGGAGCGATGCTTGTAGCTTTGCAGAACCAAGGCGTGGACATATCCGATCTTCTCAGTAAGCTTCCGCTAACAGAAACCGCAAGGGCAGCCATCGCCGCCAAAATGGGAGTCGAAGTCGTGAAAGAGGCGGAAAAACAGAGAGAGAAAGCGCCACAGGAGAAATCGCAACCACCCAAGAGGTAAGTGACGCCATATGAATGCTCAAGAAGAAACGACCGTAGACCTGAGTGACATGAGTCCAATAGCGGTGGAGTTGCTCAGAGAATTCGCAAGGACATCCGGTGCAAAGAACCTTGAAAGAGTCATAGAAGAAGTGACCTTCAGCGTATTTGAGCTGATGAAACTGATCGACACATCCCGCGATCCCAAAATATATCCGCAAGACGCTGTGCGCGTAATGGATACGTGCAGAGCGGTTCTAGAGAAGTTCAAGAGATTCGGCGAACCGGCACAGCTGAAGAAAGATGTGAAATAGTCTCCCTTTCTTTTTTCATCATGCCTTAAGGTAACCAGTGTTTCGGAGTTTCTGCTGTAGCCTTCCTTTTCTCCTTAGTCTTCTCGAGTACCGATTTCTTGGCGATTGCGTAAGCAATCTTGTAGTCAAATATTCCTTTGGGTTCGATAGTTGCTTTCTTGATCAGTTCCATTTCGACCTGATTCTTCAACTTTCCAATAGCCAACGCGCCAATCCCAAAAGCTCTTGGCAGAATCTCCTTTCCATCAGCATCCGCTTCTAACCCCTCAACTCCCAAGGGCGGAATCGCATTGATGTCAGCCACAACGCGGCATTTCTTCGCGTAATTCTTCAACAAGTTCAGAGACAGAATCTGGGTTCCAGCTGCGCCAGCGGAAAGAACGATTTCCGCCTGTCCTGTGGCCTTTCCAGTTTCTTCAGCGGTTTGAGCCTTGACGCCTTGGACTCTTTCGTCTTTAAGTTCTTCATTTATCCTAGTTGCTAATGAAACTGCTTTCTGAAGATCTCGAGAAGTGATGATCACACTTGCCTTCTCGGATGCATAGAGTCGCGCAGCAGTCTGACCCACTGGCCCCGTTCCCGCAAGGATGGCAATCGTCTTGCCCTCTAAGGTCTCGGACCCTTTGATAATGGAGAACTGCAGTGTCTTCGCCACTGCGGCTGAAGCAGTCGTGTAGGCGCCTCTCGGGTCAACGATTATTGCTAGCTCAAAAGGTGGAAACATGCACTTCGCTGCTCTTTCGAGAACGTCGTTTACTGTTTTGAGGTCTCGGCCGTTAATGAAGATCTTCGTGTGTTTGGCGCCTTCGGGTCCTCGTGGGAACATCGCGTCATAGACTATTGGCTCAACGTCTTCAGCCATTACGCTTTCATATTTGAGTATCATGGCCTCTGGAAAAATGTCCGTGGTTGCCAATATGTCGAAGGGGCTTGCGTGTTTATCAGTGTCTAGAAAGATGAAAATCTTTTTGAATTGCTGTTCTGGCAAGACTGGGTCTCTCCAGTTGCTATTGATGGTTTGGGCGTTTAAAAATTGTCATCTCTTTCATCGAGTTCGAATGATTTAAATATTAAATAGGCAATCTAAGAAAAAGGAATCTATTGGAGAGATGACTGAATTTGGCAGACGTATTCGATAAAGGACTGAGGAAAATAGGGATAACAGTTTCCAAGCCTGCCTTGGCTATTCTGTGCATAATCTTCGGTATCATAGTGATAGTCTGGAAAGAATCTCTTAACGTCATAGTTGGCATATTCCTGCTAATACAAGGAATTCTGCTGCTCACTGAATACTTGGAACTTCAAAAACAACAACCAAAGTCGTAATCAGAAAAGCAAAACGACCGCGCAATCTTCACCTTTTTTTCTTTTCTTCAAAGAACTTCAGTTTTGATATGCTCATCAAAATGGGCACACCCACGAAGAATGAAACAATCACAACAGCAACATCCTCAATATAGGAACTTGCTGCAGCCGCTACGAAATCCAAGTAAAGCACCTCAAAACTCGCATAGAACAAATTAAACAAACCGCACGGAACAAGCAGGAAAACCCTGACGAGCGAGTCTGTGGCTACACAAACAAACGAAACTAGCATCAGTGTGATCGACAGACGCTTAATGTCTTTCTTGAACAAGTTTCTGCCAAGTTTCGAGGCTGGGTAGATGAGGATTAGAGCCAATAGAATGTCCAAGATTGTCCACAGTGGGAGTGCTCTACCATACGGGTGAGCAAGATATGCTGAGAGCATTATTGCATAAGCTGCAAGAACTGGTTTCCAGTTGGTTTTTGCCAAGAATCCAGCCATCAGAACACTGAGCGGCTCAGCTATTATGCCGAACATCCAAAAGGGGTCGGGTTTGATCATTCTTGCGGTCGAGCTGCCGATGAGCGCTGCTATGAAACCGATTTTCGGACCTAGCACGATTCCTTCGATGGCTTCAAGGTAAATCCCCCAGTTCCGCCACGAACCAAATGAAACGAAATACAATGCGACGTGCAGCGCTGCGAAAACGGCAGTGAGGCTCACCTGTAGGCTTTTTCGCATTTGACCACGCTTTCCAATAGTGGAAGTTGGATTAAAGATTTTCACGGCTTTTCTCTCTTTGTAGCAGTGGAAACCGTAATTGTTTAATAGAGAGGCTTGCGATTCTAGCTATTCTTCAAGAGGTATATATGATGACGCTTGTCGAAACCTTAGAAATGCTTTCGAACGCTCGCGGCGTGACCGGAAGAGAAGAAGAAGTTGCAGATTTGATGAAGAAATTCCTGAAACCTTACGTAGATGAAATCCGTGAAGACAAACTCGGAAACGTGATTGGAATAAAAAGAGGAAGGAAAAATGCACCCAAAGTAATGCTTGCAGCCCATATGGACGAAATTGGCTTGCTTGTTAAAGCCATACTGAAGGAAGGTTTTCTGCTTTTTACGAAGATCGGGGGCATAGATGACCGAATCTTGCTGGCTCAGAAAGTCATAGTCTGCACAGAAAAAGGGCCACTCCATGGTATAGTAGGCTCGAAGCCTCCGCACATACAGAAGGAGGAAGAGCGCAAGAAGGTCGTGACCTTTGACGATCTATTCGTGGACATCGGCGCGGAGACAGAGAAAGAAGCAAGGACCATGGGCGTAAAGATCGGAGACGTAATAGTCTTCGACGTGAGGTTTGGCAAAATTGGAAAAGACATTGTGATTGGCAAAGCTCTCGATGACCGCGTTGGATGTGCAGTCATGATCGAAGTAATGAAGTGTTTGAAGAAAACAGACTGCACAGTGTATGCTGTTGGAACCGTACAGGAAGAGGTGGGCTTAAGAGGAGCTACAACGTCCGCCTTTGGAATAGACCCTGATGTTGGCATCGCGCTCGATGTGACTGTGGCGGGCGACATGCCCTTTCTGAGAGAAGGTGACGCGCCGATACGTATGAGGAAGGGCCCGTCAGTCTCAGTTGCTGATTCAGGGTTGATTACTCACCCGAAAGTTCTGAGGTTGTTGGTAGATGCTGCTGAAGAAGACAAGATTCCCTATCAGCTTGAAACGGGTTTGCAGGGTTCGACAGACGCCGCTCGCATAGCTTTGACGAGAGAAGGTGTGCCCAGCGGGGTGATATCAGTGCCCACGCGGTATATCCACAGCGCAACGTCGATGCTCAGTTTGCAAGACACAGAGAATGTCATAAAGCTAGCAGTTGCTGCTATCCAGAAGATTCAGAAAGGCCTGTAAGCTTCTCTTTTTGGGGTAAATGAACTTTCCTGGGCTTCCCCTTGGTCTTGTAGGATGAGACTGTGAGCAAGAAAACTGCACTTGGCAAAATAGCAGCGAATCGCTTCAGTGAAGGTTACAACTGTGCCCAGAGTGTTCTAATGACAATGTTTGAGCACTGGAACGGTAAGAATGAGTTGATTCCGAAGATCGCCACGGGCTTTGGCGGTGGAATAGGGAGATGCGGTTCTTTGTGTGGAGCCTTAGCTGGCGGCGTGATGGTAATAGGGATCAAGTACGGCGCCAATGATACGTCAGCCAAGAAGCGCTTGAAGGCCTATGAGGTCGCGCAGGACTTCTACAGGAAGTTTGAGAAACAGCATGGAAGCGTGCTGTGCCGAGAGCTCATAGGGTACGACCTTTCAGATCCTGATGATCTGGAGAAGGCTCGCGAAGCGAAAGTGTTTGATAAGAAATGCGCAAAGCTTGTGCAGACTGCGATCGAACTTCTTGTGGAGCTTACTGAGTAACAAGGCTCCCCGCTTTTTCTGACTTCTCCTCCTCAGTTTCTTTTCACGTAGTATTTTATGAAGAGAACCGTCAGCGCTAGGGACGTGACATATGGTAGGATCCAAGTCAGCATCTGCATCAACGGGGGCGCGGCTTGCATGGCATTTGTTGCCGATCCGCTTATCGTGAGACCCATTTGAGCGCTGTTCCAAAGTCCATGAGCGAAGATCAAAGGCACGAGGTTTTCGGTCTTGCTGTAGAAATAGCCAAAAAGCAGGCCCGCGAGAAACGTAGTTGCAACGTATTCAGTCATAGCCGCAGGGTTAAAAGGTGAAAGGTTCCAGACGAAGTGCCATGCTCCGAACAGAATTGCCTGAAACAGTATGGCCATCTTCAGGCTGGTGATCTTCTGCAGGTGCGTTTGCACGTAGCCTCGGAAAAGCCCTTCCTCGCTTATGCCAACGCAGAGAGTCATGAAGGGTATTGTCAGCAAAGCAGGTATCAGATCGTATGATTGGAATACTGTCTGACCTGTGAAAAGATGAACCAATAACCCATAGACCAGTTGGTTTACCCCTGCGAGTAAGGCGAAGAATGCCAGTCCATAAAGCAGGGATTTTCCGAGTTTCTGTGCCTTGAAGCCGAAGGCTGAAAGCCCAGTGCCTTCGATCAGAAGCATAGTCATTGCTAGAAGCACGATGAGGGGCGTTTTTTCGTAAGGCTCGTTGAAAAGCAGCACGGATGGGATGCGGATAGACATTGCCAAGGCGTAAAGAGCGAGAATCCGAAAGAGCACGTTACTTTTGCTTCGTACGTTGATCTCGGAGGAGAGCTGTGTTCTTTGTTGGTAGGATCTCTGCCATGCATATATTGGAACTAGTAGAAACAGCGAGAGCAATACCGGAATGTAGGTTACAGGATCCATAACTGACGCTGGTGGCCAGCCTTCTATCAATCCGACTGGGTAGAGGTATGCGATGGCCATTATTATCAAAGCAATTGCATAAAACGTTAAGACGGTTTCAAAGACCGCGTTTCTGTTCAAGACTTTTCAACACTTCTTAAGATGATTCACGTATTTCAGCAGTAAGATTAAACTTTTTGTGGAGTAGATGAAACTGTTTAAAAAACTGAACCGTTTCTATTATTCTGTGTGGATGAAGCTATGGATGCTGGCAAGCGCTTCGAGTTTCTGGAGCATACGGCTGATGCTTATGTTGCTGCTTATGGAGAAAACCTAGGAGAAGCCTTTGAAAGCGCGGCTCTGGCGATGTTTGAAGTCATGACCGAGGTCAAGAAGGTGAAGCCACTTGTGGAGGATCACGTTGAGGTCAGAGCCACGGATGAGTCTGCTCTTCTCTATAGTTGGCTTGAGGCGCTTCTCCTGAAATTCGATATTAAGGGTTTGCTTTTTTCCAGATTCAAAGTCCTAGAATTGGGGAAAACATCGGATGGCTTGATGCTCAAAGCGAAGATTTGGGGAGAGAAGTATGATCCGCAGAGACATCCGCAAAAGGTGGGTGTGAAGGCCATCACGTATCATCGTATGGAAATCATCAAAGGGCTGGGCAAAGTGACGCTTAAGTTCATTCTTGACATTTGACAGTTTTTGCCAGTGTTCAGCGTATCAGAAACGCTATTTCTTTGACAAGGGTTTCGGGAGTCAAAGCTATCCCTTTTCGCTTGCTAAGCCTAACGAAGCCGAAACGTCTAAGGACTTCTAAATCTTCGTATACATTTTTGACGTTGCGTTTGACTTTTCGAGCCAAGTCGTTTATTGACTCGACCCGCAGGGCGGCAAGTTGGTACAGTAGCTCTATTCTCTTGGGCGTTAGTGAGGAGGCTTGTTCCGATCTGAAATCTTTGATTTCTTCCACGGAGTAGTCGAGTTCTCCGTCTTCGATGTAGCCTTTGTAGCTGTCCATGAGTTCTGCCCATTCGAAGTATGATCTTGTGAATCTTGGGTCTAGCTTCTGTTTGAGAAAAAGTTCTTCGAATTTCTCGAAGTTCATGCCGAACTCCTTCTCGAATTGCCTTAGCTTGTCCTGTACTTCGTCTGATGTCAAGTCTCGGATGATTCTGAGAAGCATAGAAGCTCACGATAGAAGTTATGTGCTAGTTTGCTTAAAGTTTTCATGATGAAAATGTTTAAAGCAGTTGGGTGAGGACTTTAGCATTCTGATTAAAGCCGTGTTGATGTGAGAATGCAGGTAACTAAATATGAAGATCATATTTTCATGATTGATGTTGAAACTGCTGGGATCAGGAATTTTATCGCGAGCTACGTGCTGAAGGGAAAGCACGTGGCAATGGTTGAAACTGGTCCGACTTCTTCAGTGCCGAACCTGCTTGCTGGTTTGAGGCAGTTGAGCGTGAAACTTGAGGATGTGGTTTACGTTGCTATTTCTCATATTCATTTGGATCACGGCGGAGGCGTGGGCACGCTTTTGAAGTATTTGCCCAACGCGAAAGTTGTTGT
>Ga0315279_10001619_pt1 | contig 36883 bp, 31 predicted proteins | sample YL17G06_20_MG_FD_203694 | JGI IMG/M metagenome (GOLD analysis project Ga0315279, IMG submission 203694) | Sediment microbial communities from Yellowstone Lake, YNP, Wyoming, USA - YL17G06_20 | ecosystem: Environmental > Aquatic > Freshwater > Lake > Sediment | place: USA: Wyoming | collected...
TATCGGCGGCAAGCATCTTCTGTCGAAAAACGTGCCTCGAATTCTGTAAGCGTCCGGGGATAATCTTCCATGACCCCGTACACTACATCTTGTGCTTACTTGAGTCAAGTGAATACCCCCTTTTGTTCTATTTCCGCTAAACCAACTATAAATCCTCATTTTTCCTCTGTCAATCTTATGTTTCGTAGTCTGATTGCCATTCTGCCACAGGGCACCCATTCGACTACGCTCAGGGTAAACTCCGAGGTCACAGAGTTTATTTTTTAGACACAGATCCTTCGACTGCGCTCGGGACAAGTTTAGGATTGACGTAACGCTGAATCCCGCTAAACTGATTGTCCTTTGACACCCGACGCTGGATCGGCAACCATCGGGAAGGAGACGACATTTGGGTTACAATTGTGTTGTTTTAGTTAAGCAAGTGCCTGATACCAAAAGGATTACCGGCAAGGTAATGAACGACGACGGCACGGTCAACCGTTCCGCGCTGCCCGCTATTTTCAATCCGGAAGACCTTAACGCCCTGGAAATGGCTCTGCAAATAAAGGATAAATCCGCCTGCCCCGAGTCGGGGATCGGGGATCGGGGATCGGCAATCAGGGATCGTGGGCACATAACAGTCATCACTATGGGGCCGCCGGGCGCAGCTAAAATTCTTCGCGCGGCACTTTTCCGCGGAGCGGACGACGCTATCCTGATAACCGACCAGCGATGCGCCGCCAGTGATACGCTGGCAACCAGTTACATCCTCAGTTGCGCGGTCAAGAAGATCGATTACGACATCGTTCTTTGCGGCAGACAGGCAATCGACGGCGATACCGCCCAGGTTGGCCCACAACTGGCAGAAAAACTGGGCGTTACGCAGATAACCTACGTGGAGGAGCTTGTCGAGCTTAGTGACAAGACTATTACAGTCAGACGAAGTATTGGAAACGGCTGGCAGCAGGTAAGAACCCGCCTGCCCGTACTTTTGACCGTTACCAGCGAGGCGAACCAGCCCAGAGTTGCCGCCGCCAAGAAAATGATGAAATATAAAAATGCCCGCAGTCCCAGTGAGGTGGAGAGGGAATTCAGAATACAGAATACAGGAGACAGAATACAGAATACGGAAGTCAGCGAGGAAGATGTAAAGGAACTTGTCGAAAAGAAATGCGGCGAGTTAGAAGAAAAAGTATTGTTGATAAAACAATGGGATTTAGACTTTATTGGCGCGGATTTAACTTGGTGTGGCCGAAGCGGCTCACCAACCAAGGTACACCGAATACAAAGTGTTGTCCTGGCCGCCAAGGAAAGTAAGAACATTGTGCCCAACGATGACGGAATTTCAAGCATGGTACGTGAGCTGATTGAAGACAAGATAATAGCCTGATTTGTGAATTGTCGGGAAAGGAGAAGACTTTTAACATAGGAGTTGTTATGAAACGCAACATGAGCTTAGTCGAAGGGTCCGTCTCTGCTGTGGCTCTGATCTTGGCACTGACATTAGTCCACAGGACGCCTTGCGGCGGGGCCGCCCAGACTCCATCCGAGCCAGCGGTCAAGATTGCCTGCGAGAGCCGAGTTCTGTTTTACACGTCCCAGTGGGAGGGACCTCGCCTTCCCGACGGGCGGCCAAAGGTTTCAGACGATATTCTGGCAAGGATGAGAAACGTCTCCATTGAAGAGGCCTGGGCAATACTCAGAAACCAGGGATACCTGAACCAGTTCGAAGGCAATTGGAAGATGATACATTCCAATGTGCCCATCGTCGGGCGTGCGCTGACGGCGCAGTACATGCCCGCCCGGCCGGACGTAAAGAAAATGATCGACGACCAGGGACGCACCGAGGGCCGGATCGGGGCATCGAATTCCTGGCCTATCGACATGCTGCAGAAAGGCGACGTGTACGTAGCCGATGGCTTTGGCAAGATTATTGACGGCACCCTCATCGGCGACAACCTGGGCAATTCTATATTCGCTAAGTCCGGCAACGGAGTCGTCTTCGACGGCAGTCTACGTGATCTGGAAGGCCTGGAAGAGATTAAAGGGTTTAATGCCTTTGTGCGCGGCTGGGATCCATCCTTCATACAACAAATGATGCTGACCGGAATCAACGTGCCGATCCGGATCGGGCGGGCAATCTGCCTGCCCGGCGACGTAGTCCTAGCCAAAAGAGAAGGCGTGATTTTTATCCCTGCACATCTGGCGGAGAACATCGTCCAGCAAGCCGAAGCTATTATGCTGCGGGACCGCTTCGGGCATCAACGCCTTAAGGAAGGTAAGTACACTCCGGGCCAGATCGACGGCAAATGGTCCAACGAAATCAGGGAGGATTTCTTCAAATGGCTGGAACAGAACATCGACCAACTGCCTGTACCCAAGGACGCGATCAAGGAAATTCTCGAGAAGCGAACCTGGTAAACCATCAAAAGGATTTTCGATTGCCGATTGCCGATTGCAAATCGAAAATCGAAAATCGAAAATCGAAAATGTTGGACTCGGAGTACTCCAGACGCGGCCTGCTCAAATGTGTCGGCGTGGGCCTGGCAGGTATGGTTGCAGCACCTGTCCAAGAGCAGATTGCCTTTGCCACGCAGAACGTAAATCGCAGCTCCAGCCCATCGCAACTGAGGATTACTGACCTGCGCATTGCGGTACTCTCCAGAGTCCCTGGCCGCTGCCCCCTCATTCGTATTGACACCAATCAGGGTATCAGCGGCTACGGAGAAGTCCGGGACGGCGGCAGCGAGCGGTATGCCCTTATGCTCAAGAGCAGACTCCTGGGCCAAAACCCGTGCAACGTTGAGCAGGTATTTAAGCGGATAAAGCAGTTTGGGCATCACGGTCGCCAGGGAGGCGGCGTATCAGGCGTTGAGATGGCCTTGTGGGACCTGGCAGGCAAGGCGTATGGCGTGCCCGTCTACCAGATGCTCGGCGGCAGATACCGCGACCGGATCCGTCTGTATGCCGACACGCCGGACGGAAACATCTCCGGACTCAAGAAGAGGCTCGACCAGGGATTCACTTTCCTGAAAATGGATTTAGGCGTCACAATCGTACGCAGCGTCCCAGGCGCGTTAAGCTACCCAACCAGGGACACCGACTGGAGAGGCAAACATCCTTTCACAGGGATTCAATTGTCTGATAAAGGAGCAGCTCTGATGGCCCAGCGCCTGGCCGAGGCTCGTGAGGCGGTCGGCTGGGAAATCCCTATCGCTCTGGATCACTTCGGCCATATCGGCGTCGATAGCTGTATCAGGCTGGGTAAGGCCTTGCAGCCCCACCAGCCGGCCTGGCTGGAAGATATGGTCCCGTGGGAATATACCGACCTACTCAAGGAAATCAGAAGTGCAGTTGACGTGCCGCTACTGACCGGCGAGGACATTTACCTACTCGACGGCTTCAGTCCCCTTATTGACCAGCACGCCGTCGATATGGTGCATCCTGACCTGGCGACGGCAGGCGGCATCCTGGAGACTAAGAAGATCGGCGACTACGCCGAGCAGCACGGTGTTGCTATGGCTATGCACTTTGCAGGCACTCCGGTCTCTTTCATGGCCAACGTGCACTGCGCAGCCGCCACGCAGAACTTCCTTGCTCTGGAGCACCACTCGGTCGATATAAGCTGGTGGGAAAATCTGGTGACGGGCGTTGAGAAGCCCCTCCAGGCCAATGGTTTCGCCCATGTTCCGGAAGGGCCCGGCCTTGGCATAGAGTTGAACCTTGACGTCGTGAAAGAGCACCTCGAGCGAGGTCGAGAGCTTTTTGGCCCTACCGACGAATGGAACACAGATCGCTCCAACGATAGACTATGGAGTTAATCGAATTTAGAATGCAGAATTGAGAATGGAGAAAGCGCTATAAAGGTATTTCTGAGATACTGTAAGTACGTGTCGTTGATTTGCCTGGCGGCGGTGTTCGTCATGCTGGCTACCGGCAATCGGGCCTGGCTGGGTCCAGCCCTGGTCTGTATGTTCGCCTCGTTGGCTCTGTATTTTATGAGCCATCCATCCCTACAGAGTTTTGCCTTTACAGTCTGGGTCTTTGCATTCGTGGCCGCCTCGATGGTTTATCCGGCGGCTTTTATGAGCTGGTTTGGGTTCGACCTGGGGGGGACTATCGTCCCGCTGATCCAAATCATCATGTTCGGCATGGGAACGACCTTGAGTGTGGCCGATTTCGTCCGGGTGTTCAAAATGCCCTGGCCGGTCTTGGTTGGCTTTGTCCTGCAGTACTCAGTCATGCCTCTGGTGGGCTTTACACTAGCGAAAGCGTTCGGTTTTGACGCCCAGATCGCGGCGGGCGTGGTTCTAATTGGCTCTGCTCCTGGGGGAGTGGCCTCTAACGTGATGACCTATTTGGCCGGCGGCGATGTGCCCTTGTCGGTTACGATGACTTCCTGTTCGACTCTCGCCTCGCCCATAATGACGCCCTTCTGGATGAAGGTCTTAGCCGGCCAGTTTGTCCCCGTCAACTTCTTTGAGATGATGTTCTCGATCATCAACATGATTATCGTCCCGATCGTTGCGGGCCTGGCTGCAAATCGCATCTTATACAGTCAGGGTAAGGCCTTCCGTCTCGGCGGCACATTGGCTCTGATTGCAGCAGCCAGCGTCCTTCTGGCTGTGGGCGTGGGGCTTTTCGCACCCACAGCAGTCTTGGCCCATGGCAGCGGCGCCCTGCGGAAGGACGGTTTTGTTGTCGGGTTACTGCTGATAGGCGTGGTTGCTCTGACTAAGCTGGTGATTGGCGTGTGGCTGAACAGAACCGGGAACTGGATGGACAAAACCCTGCCCATAGTATCTATGGCAGGGATTTGCCTGATTATTGCTGTCATAACGGCCCGCTCGAGGGACGATCTTATGACGGTTGGGCCTGTTGTGGTCGGGGCCGCAATGATTCATAACGCTGTAGGATATCTGCTGGGCTATTGGCTTGCACGGGCGGTCCGTTTGGACAAGATTAGAAGCCGAACTGTGGCCATTGAGGTCGGCATGCAAAATGGTGGAATGGCTTCGGCTCTTGCAATGAATGTGCTCAAAAGCCCGCAGGCCGCTTTGGCGCCCGCCATTTTTGGCCCATGGATGAATGTCTCGGCCTCGATCCTGGCTACCTGGTGGCGCCGAAAGCCCGTGAAGACATCATCAGTGCCTAAAGTGCGGAGTGCCTAAAGTCCATAAAATTTGCTCACTTTAGTCACTTTAGCTCACTTTAGGCACTTTAGACACTCCAAGTAAAGAATAAGGAGACCGAAATGGACAGGCGTGATCTCATTAAGGGTATAGGACTTGCGGCAATTTCCGAACCACTGGGTCTTTTTAGGTCACAAAATGATGCTGTGGCAGAAGTATATTCCAAGGCGACAAAGGGATTACCTGCTCTGAAAATCACTAACGTTAAGTCAATTCTCACTGCGCCGGCTGGGATACGCCTGTGCGTTGTAAAGGTCGAGACGAGTGAGCCGGGGCTCTATGGCCTCGGATGTGCGACGTTCAATCAGCGGCCGCTCGCCGTCGCAGTGGCGGTGGACAAGTACCTGAATCCTTTCGCCAAAGGCAGGGATGTGGATAACATCGAGGATTTGTGGCAAACCGCATACACCAGCTCCTACTGGCGCAACGCAGCGGTCTTGAACAATGCGATGAGCGGCCTGGACCAGGCTCTTTGGGACATCAAAGGTAAAAGAGCCAACATGCCTGTTTATCAGTTGCTCGGCGGCAAGTGTCGCTTCGCGGTGGACTGCTACACACATTGTGGCGGGCGCGACCTCAAACAGATAGAAGAGAACGTCCGTGAGGCTATGAAACGGGGGTTTCGGCACATCCGAATACAGTGTGGTGGGTACGGCTCGCCGCACCTGTCTAAGAACGCCCACTTTAAGGAAGCTGGCTTTGCCCTGCCGTCAGATGGGCTTATGGAAGTCAGACCTTACGTCAAAGCGACTCTGGAGATGTTCGAGCACGTCCGCAGCACGTGCGGCGAAGAGGTCGAGTTGCTCCACGACATTCACGAGAGAATTCCGCCGATCGAGGCCATCAATTTGGTCAAGCGGCTGGAGAAGTATCGGCCATTTTTTGTCGAGGACCCCTTTGCCCCCGAGGACATCGGCTATTTCAAGATGCTTCGCCAGCAGACCTGTGTTCCTATCGCGATGGGCGAGCTATTCAACAGTCCGCACGAATGGGTTGGCTTGATTTCCGAGAGGCTGATTGATTTCATCCGCGTCCATATTTCCCAGCTTGGTGGGCTGACTGTCGCGCGAAAGATCGCCGCTCTGGGTGAGTGGTTCAATGTTCGCAGTGCCTGGCACGGTCCCAGCGACGTCTCGCCGGTCGGACATGCCGCGAACGCCCATCTGGATTTAGCCATCTGGAACTTCGGCATCCAGGAATGTGTCAACTTCAGCGAAAGGACGCGAGAGGTTTTTCCGGGATGCCCCACCGTTGAAAATGGCTATATGCACGTCAACGAGGCGCCGGGCTTCGGCGTCGATATTAACGAGGAGCTTGCCGCAAAGTTCCCGCTGCCTGACGCCCCCGGCTACTGGGAGCCGGTTCGCCGACCCGACGGCACCGCTATTCGGCCTTAGGCATAGCAGCCGATGCCAAGAGACACCGCGATTTCACCGTTCATAGTTGATGTACGCCGGCGCGTTCTTGACATGTATTTTGCGTTTGGTTGTCCCGGCGTGAGTTATTTCGATGCGAATGTAATCCATCGTCTGCAAAGCCGCTTCGATCTTATCCGCCCATTCAATAAGCACTACCGAGCCAGAATAGCAGAAATCGTCGAAGCCTATCATTTCAAACTCGTCAACCGAATTCAGCCGATACGCATCTACGTGGTAAATATCGAACTTGCCTGCATACTCGTTGACGATGACGAATGTAGGGCTGGTAACGCGCTTGCGGTCTTGAGCGCCCGCGCCCGCCGCAATACCCTTGATCAAATGCGTCTTGCCGCTTCCTAACTGGCCGCAAACAGCTATGATCTCTCCGCCCTTTAACTGCTGCCCAATCCTGCGCCCAAGCTCAATAGTTTGCTCAGGCGATTCGGATATGATGTCCAACTCCATTTTCAATTCACAATTGTCAATTGCCAATTGCCAGTTGAGCCGGGTAATAATAGCCCATAGTCTGAGCGGCGACACCCAGGCGATATTGATGGTCCTGCATCAGACAGACTCGCCGGTCGGAAGCGGAGATGGTGGTTGAATAGATCCGAAGCTCACCTTTCAGGCTGGTAATTACTTCTTCACGATAGTCGCCCAGGCAATCAACAACGGCGATTACGCGACCTTCGATGGGCTGAAAGACCTGGCCATCCCAGTCCCTAATGTCGCCGGAGAAGATCACCTCTTTTTGCTGATCGGCGTCCCACCACACGGGCCGCGGACTCAAAGGCCGCTTCTCGCTAAACTCTATCAGCTTGCCCTGGGAGCTATAAAGCCATCGCTTTGCCAAGTCTCTTTCGCCGACAAAGACCTCCATGCCGGGATACTCCGCAAGGATGTCGCCGACCATTCCCTGGTTGTGAAGGTGCTGCGTAGGCTCTTTGTTTGCCCAGAGCTTGCGACCGGTTTTGGCATCGACCAGACAAATACCATCGGTTTTCTGGCGTGTTTCAAAACCATAAAAAACCTCTAAGCCGGGATTATTCGGGTCTATATCGGCAACGTAACAGACATCAGGATGTCCCATCTCCAGAGTCCAAAGTCCCCTGCCGTTATCATCCAGCACGGCTGCACCCAGGACCAATTCATCTCGGCCATCCTGATCGACATCGGCGGTAATCAAGCCGTGCGAACTCTGTCCCCCGTATTTTGCCTTTTCTTGGGGCGATTCCCAATACCAGATTTGATTGAAGTCTTTGTCGGTCGCTTTTACCTTAATCAGGTTGTACGTGCCCCGCTGCATAATCAGAGAGGGCGTTTGCCCGTCAAGATATGCCACAGTCAGGAAATTGCGGCAGTAATAGTTGTAGCTGTCAAATCCATCCCGGCTTAACCAGTCGGTCTTGGCGACAACTTGGCCGGTTTGTCCGTCAATCTTGACCAGAAATTCCGGCCCGGTTTGAACAAGTCCTTTTTCATCTCGCGGATCTCCGACGCCGGCCTTGCAATATACTTCGGCTTTACCGTCGCCGTCCACGTCATAAACGACCCACGGCGAGTACCAGATGCCCGCCTCAATAGACCAGCCCATATCGTACCGCCACAGCATTGTGCCGTCCAAACGATAGGCTTCAAGCTTGTATGTGGTGGTGCTCTTCTTCCAGTAGCCAGGCTGCTGATAGGGGTCGGTATTGAAATCAGGCTGCTTTATGACAAATTCATAAGCCCCATCGCCATCCAGGTCGCCGATGCCGACTTTCTGAAAGTCGTAATCACCCTTCAATGGAATACTAATGTATGGTTTGGCCTGGCCCGTCAAGGTCACGCTAACCTCGAATGATCGTTCAAATGGAATTGCCCGGTCTTTCTGAGCAAACTTGCGGACTTGATATACACACGTTTTTCCAGATGCATCTTTGGGCAGACGGTTGTCCGAGATGTTGGTCAGCCGGCATCCTTTCCCTTCGCTTAAAACCGTGATCTTGCTATCAGGGCTGCGTCGAGTAACTATAAAGGTGATGTCTTCGGGATCGCTCTGGAGCAGTCGCCAGCTCAAAAAGACCGAGCCATCCTCACGCTCAAGGGCAACGAGGCCCCGGTCCAGTTTCTCTGCGGCGGTCAGTACAGTAGTAAGAGCGGGCAGCAGAAGCAAACATGCTGCCCAGCTAATTATTAGTCGACATTTCATAACTTGTACCTCCCTAATTGCCCTTGTTACCTCTTGAAATGGTCGTATCCCCGGGCCTGCAAATCATGGATTCGCTCATCGGGCATTGCTATTTGCATTTTCTTTGTGTCGGTGATTGTGCCGATTTGCGTAATAGCCAACGGCCCTTTCCACTTGCTCAGCAATTTTTGACACTCTTGCGGCGAAAGTGTAAAAAGCAACTCAAAATCTTCGCCATCATTCAGCGCCGAACTTAACTGCTCTTCAGCCTTTCCGGCCTGCTGCGATAAAGGAATCTGCTCGGCATTTATAATAGCACCCACACCGCTGGCTCGGCAGATGCGATTCAGGTCGCTGCTCAGCCCATCGCTTAAATCAATCATCGCGTTCAACTTTACCATTTGAGCGATTTTTATCGCCTCTTTCACTCTCGGCTCAAAATTAAGATGCCTGCCGCTAATAGCGCCTCCAAGGGCGCCTGTAACGCATATAGCGTCGCCGACCTTGGCGCCAGACCTTTTTACCGGCTCGTTGCCTGTGGGTCTACTGAGCATTGCCACATTTACCGCAAACGGTTCCTTCCCCTTCCAGCAGGTTATGTCACCACCCACAAGCGGGCAGGCAAATTTATCGCCGGCCAAAACGATGCCGCTATGCAGTTGCTTCAATTCTTTCTCGCCGAAACCTTTTGGCATCGCAACAGATACCACCGCAGCGATCGGCACGGTCGCCATCGCGGCGCAATCACTAAGGCTGACCGCCATAGCCTTATAGCCAACCTGTTTCAAAGTGGTTTGTCGCAAGTCGAAGTGAACGCCATCGAGCAGCAAGTCCGTAGTGACCAAGACAGACACATTTTCAGCCAACTGGATTTGGGCCATATCATCGCCAATGCCGATGGGATAATCTGTGGTGGACAACTTTCTCTGGCGCGCGAACCACTCGGTTATTTCGTCTTCGGTTATGCTCATCGGTTTTTTCGCCGGGCGATTGAAACCCCACGTAAAACGTGGGGCTAAATATTTAACAACACTTATCGTTGGGACAACTGTTTGTTCCAGTACGTGATTTGTCTTTTTGCCTGGTCAGGCCCCCCTGCCCCCTCGGTGACGTATCTGCAAACCACATTTTCCGCACCGATAAAGTCGTAAACATCCTGCTCTATACGGGCAGAATATTTCTTCAGTTCATCCAGGCTTAGCTCCGCAAGTTTCTTGTTTTGCCTTTCACAGTCAGCTACGAGCGACCCAACGATGCCATGAGCCTCGCGGAAAGGGACGCCTTTCTTGACCAGATACTCAGCCAAGCTAGTGGCATCCAGAAAACCCTCGTCCAGCCGGGCGGAAATCTTCTCCGTATCAAATTTTGTATTCGAAACAATCGCTGCCGCCATATCAAGCGACTGGCTTACCACGTCACTTGCCGCGAAAATGTGAGTCTTATCTTCCTGCAAATCGCGGTTATAGCCGGTCGGCTGCGATTTCAGAATAGTCAGCATCGCCATCAACGAGCCGTAAACCACGCCTGTTTTTGCACGAATAAGCTCCAGAACGTCGGGATTGCGCTTCTGAGGCATCATGCTTGATGAGGTGCAATACCGGTCGTCGATTCGTACAAACCCAAATTCATTCGAGCAGTAGATAATCCAATCTTCAGCCAATCGCGAAAGATGCGTTGCGATAAGCGCACAATCAAAGATGAACTCCGCGCAAAAGTCCCTGTCACTTACGGCGTCGATGCTATTATAGCTGATATCGGAAAACCCTAATTGGCTGGCGGTGGTTTTTCTGTCTATCGGCAGCGTTGAGCCGGCTATCGCGCCGCTACCTAACGGGCAAATGTTGACCAGGTTCCGGCAGTTTTTCAGCCGAATAAAATCACGCTCAAACTGCTCCACAAAGCTCAAAAGATACACGGCAATAACCACCGGCTGAGCACGCTGTAAATGCGTATAGGCCGGCATCACGTGCTGAGTGTGCTCGGCTGCCAATTTCACAAACGCTTTCTGCAGGAGCGTCAACTTGGCCTGCAGAATCTCTATCTGGTCGCGCATCCACAGCCGAATGTCGGTGGCAACCTGGTCGTTTCGACTTCTGCCGGTATGAAGTTTCTCCCCGGCTTGGCCGATCTTCGCTATCAGTGCGGCTTCGATTGCCATGTGAATATCTTCATACCTCTTGTCGAATTTGAACCGCCCTTGTGCGATTTCCTCTCCGATTTCGATAAGCCCGGCTTTTATCGCCTTGAACTCCGACTTGCTGATTAAGTTTTGCTCAGCCAACATTTGTGCGTGGGCAATTGAGCCGACAATGTCATATTTATAAAGCCGTCGGTCAAACGAGAGCGATTCCACAAAATCGACTGTAAGCTCATCAGGCTCGCCGCTCAGCCGCTTCTCCCAGCTTTTCGTTCTTTCAGCCATTTTATCTGCTCCCAAACCCGGACGAGCCGGAATGGTCCGGCGACGGCTAAACGCTGACAGCAATCTCCTTGCTCGACTCCCACAGCCCATGAATGTTGCAGTAAGCAATAGCGTGCAACGTACCCGACTTAGACGTCTTCATAGAAGCGATAGCCTCATGGTGCGTATAGACCGGCCCTTTATTCGGGCCGTCGGTTGACTCACCGTGAGCCTTGAACTCGACATGGGCGACATGCTGGATGAATTTGCCGCCCTGGGCGTGAAAGTAAAGCGAAATCCAGCTTATATGATGCTCTGTAGTATTAGGATGCGCCACTTCTTTGCCCAGAGTGACCTTGACCTGAAACAGCTCATCAGCTTTGACTTTTACCGGGCACTCAATTACGGGGACATGCTTTTCAGTTTTCCAATCCGCGCTTTGAATGTACTGGCTCAATTCTGCCATTGCAACACCTCCATTTGTCACTGAGTAACCTCCCAGAAATCTGACCTTTTCGGCAGATAATAAGGCCGGCATATCCGAATGTCAAGCCCATCATGGCCGGTGTTCCAAAAAGCAGAGTCTTGACTGGGCAGAGTGGTTGTGATAGGTTGCCAGATGTTGGCAGTTTGAAAACCTCGGATATGCAGGGGCAGAAGGCGTGCCGAAAGAAGCGTATATTTACGGGAGGTAGCTAAAATGAAGTCGATTAAGCTCCTTTGTCTGGTTCTGGTGTCGGCGATTGTCGCTGTGGGATGTCAGCCGGAACTAACCACGCCACCTAAGCCGGCCAAGGCAATCTACCAGGCGGCAGCAGATGGCGACATTGCGCAGGTCCAGTCGTACATCAAGCAAGGCGCAGATGTAAACGCCAAAGACCCCAATGGAAGGACGGCACTGCACCACGCCACTGAACACGGACACAGAGATATGGCAGAACTGCTTATCGCCGGTGGTGCCAGCATTGACGCAAACGACCTGAAAGGCTGGACGCCCTTGCACGTTGCGGCTTCTGCAGGCCAGAAGGATGTGGCAGAATTGTTAATCGCCAAAGGTGCCAACGTCAATGCAAAGGACGCCAAGCAAAGAAATTCGCTGCATTACGCCGCTGAGAGCGGCCGGTTAGCTATAGCAGAACTGCTTATCGGCAAGGGTGTTGATGTTGATATAAAAGATGAAGTGGGCCAAACGCCTCTGCATTGGGCAGCCTTTAAGGGCCACAAGGATGTGGTAGAATTCCTGATTGCCAAAGGTGCAAATGTCAACGCAAAGCACGAGTACGACCTTACGCCTGTGCACATGGCGGCCGCTGGCGGCCACGTGGAGGTAGTCAAACTGCTCATCAGTAAGGGCGGCAAAATCAAAGCAGAGCGCCCGTACGAGCGCACGCCTCTGCACGTGGCGGCTGAACGTGGCCAGAAAGAAATGACCGAGTTTCTACTCGCTGGAGGCGCAGACGTCAATGCGAAGGATCCCGCAGGCGCCACTCCGCTATACTCGGCACTCGATGGCGGACAACGCTACGTGGCTGAATTCCTCATCGCCGCCGGCGCCGATCTCAACGCACGGGATGCTGAGAACAATACGCCTCTGCATGGTGCGGCCAGCACAGACCAGAAAGAAGTCGCCCAGATTCTTATCTCGCAGGGCGTCGACATAGACGCGGCCAACAACTTCCGGCAGACACCTCTTCACGTCGCACTGGACCGCAGCTCCTGGGCAGTAGCGGAGCTGCTTATCACCAAGGGGGCTAATGTCACTGCACAGAATAAAGTCGGATGGACGCCGTTGCACTTTGCCACCAATGGACATAACAAAGACATATCCAAACTTCTCATCGACAAGGGCGCCGACGTCAATGCGAAGGAGAACACCGGCCTGATGCCGCTCCACCTTGCCGCTGACTTCGGCGACAAAGATATGACTGAACTGCTTCTGGGTGGGGGTGCTCTGACCGAGGTGATGGATGGGTCGCTGCTGACGCCTTTACACTATGCCGCCAGAGGCGGCCACCGCGATGTTGCCGAACTTATCATCGGCAAAGGCGCCGACGTGAACGCTACCGCCGGGGCCACCGGCTGGACAGCCCTGCATTGGGCCAGCTCGCAAGGCCGCAAGGATACGGTAGAACTGCTGCTGGCCAAAGGTGCTGATGTGAATCTTAAAAGCCAGAGCGGCCAGACAGCCTTATCAATGGCTAAAACGCAGCAGCACAATGACATCGTCGAGCTATTACGCAAGCATGGCGCCAAAGAATAAAAAACTTCTTGTGACCAATTGCAGGTTGTTTGACGCTGCGGACAGTAACCAAACAGCATCCGTTCTTATCGAAGACGGCATCATCAGCCGGGTCAGCCAAATTGATTCCGCCGCCAGGTGCGACAATACTCTCGATGCCAAGGGCCGAACAATTGCCCCAGGATTCATAGACATCCACATTCAAGGCGCAGGCGGCGCCGATATACTGGATGGGACGCTCGATGCCCTGAAAACCATATCACAAACCTGTGCACGCTTCGGCACCACCAGCTTTCTCGCTACGACGGTATTCACTCCGGGCGAGGAAAACCAGCATTTGGCGATTGCCGCCCAATACGCCGGTCGGGACCTGGGCGGAGCTAATCTGCTCGGCATTCACCTGGAGGGGCCATTTATCTCGCCCCAGAAAAGAGGAATGATCCGGCCTGAATGTATATGTGCACCCGCCTTGCAGCTTCTTGAGAAGATTCAGGATCTCACCAACGGCCATCTCAAGATGATGACCATTGCACCGGAGTTGCCGGGCAACATCCGCCTAATCCGGCATCTCGTGGATTCCGGCATCGTCGCCTCTTTCGGCCACTCCAACGCCACATACGAACAAACCCTCGATGGCTTCGACGCCGGCATCTCGCACGTGACACATTTATTTAACGCGATGCCGTCATTACACCACCGCTCGCCGGGGCCGCTGCTTGCCATTTTCCAGACGAGAAGCGTAACCGCTCAACTCATCTGCGATGGTGTCCACATCCATCCATCCGTTCTAAGATTTGTTTTCGATCTGCTTGGCCCCGAGCGCATCATACCGATTACCGACGGCATGAAAGCGACCGGCCTGCCCGACGGTAGATACTTCTACAACGGTATCGAATACGAAGCGAAAGATGGAACAGCCCGGTATAAGGATGGTACACTTATCGGCACGGCTCTTGGCTTGAGTCAACTGTTACAACGACTTGTAACCGTCACCAGTTGCCCGCTGGATACTGCAATCAAAACCGTTACCGAAAACCCAGCCAGCCTTTTAGGTATTGAAAAAAGAAAAGGCTCGATCGCACCCGGCAAGGATGCTGATCTTGTTCTGATCGAGCACGATTGCTCAGTCCACACAACCATTGTGGGCGGCAAGATCGTCTACCAGACAAATTGGGGGAAATAAAAAAAATGGGAGAGCCTGATTAGCTCTCCCGTTAATTGTGTGGCTCCTTCCATTTGCTTTTCAAGTCTTACGTTCCTTTGCCCGAATCCCAATCTGACTTGTGTGCAAAGCCTGGTAAGAAGGGCACTCTTACAGAGCCACGCTTTTCAATTCACTGATATACATCGGCACATGGTCTTTGAAATCTTGAATTTTTCTTGGCAATCTATATCGTCCGCGAGTCCTGAGCTAAGCTCGATCAAGTTTACCGTACACACGGACGTAATGAGCACCACACAATTCGCTGCCCTCGTTGTCATAGAACCAGGTCTGCAATTGGGTTTTGCCGGGTCTGAGGTAGACCGTGAACGTGACCGACTTATCGCCGGATGCAACCGGTGCTGACTGGTCGAATTGCCCCACTTTCAGCCGGGCCTTGGCGACAGGTAGCGCCTTACCCTGCCCTACAGGCCCAGCCAAAGGCGCATCCAGAGCGGCGTCCGCCTCGGCAGGCCAGCGCATCAGCGTAAACTCGTACTGGCCGTTGTGCTCGACCAGAATATTCCAGTAAGAATTTATGCCGCCCTGCAGGTGTCCAAAGTTGTCGGCGTAGACCTTGTACCAGTCGGCGCAGGTCAAAGTCGTCGGATTTTCTTTCTCCGAGCCAATGTGAACGTAGCAAGGCTCGTTGGCAATCGGCTCGACTTGCGCCCACCAGCGCTCGTAATGGTCGCGCATTGCCTTGACGATTTCGGGATGTTTGCCGGCGACGTTTTGCTGCTGACCCGGATCAGCAGCGATATTATAGAACTCTTCGCCCTTAACCAGCCGCCACTTCTTCCACATCACGGTGGAATTCCACTTGGGTATTTCAATATGATACTGCACAATGACCATCCGCTCGGCCAGGCTGCCGGCTGAACCACGCATAAGGCCGGCCAGACTTACCCCGTCGAACCGCGATTCTGCGGGGGTCCTCAAGCCACACAGGTCAATCAATGTGGGCAGCAAGTCCTGACAGGTAGTCAGCTCGTCAATATCGGTTGGTTTGCAAATGCCGCCCGCGGGCCAGCGGACAAAGCACGGTACACGATGCCCACCATCATACAATTGCGTCTTGCTGCCCCTCATGCCAGCGTTAAACACCTTGACTCCCGCTGTGCCGCCGTTGTCAGTCATAAAAATCAAAATTGTATTTTCTGCGATGCCCATTTCATCGAGCATCGCCATGAGCTTGCCAACGTTCTCATCCAGGTTGGCGATCATACCGAAGAAAGCCGCCGGCACACCTGGTTTTTTATAAGGGGCTGCGTATTGCTCTGGAACAAAATGGGGACCGTGAGGCACGTTGGTCGGCAGGTAGCAGAAGAACGGCTCGCCCTTGCCGGCGCAGGCTTTTATCCATTTCATAGCCTCGCTGAACCAGACATCGTTGCAATAGCCCTTATATTTCTCTAACTTGCCGTTGTGGTAGTACGTATCGTCAAAATAGTCATTGCCCCAATAGTCAGCCGCCGAGGTGATGCCCCAGGACTTATGGTGAAGCGTTTCCTGGAGTCCGCGATACTGTGGCAGGTAAGGATAGCTGTCGCCCAGGTGCCATTTGCCGAAGATGCCTGTGCGATAGCCGCTGGCGCTGAAGACATCCGCCATTGTCGGCACATCCTGGCGGAGCATGGTAAGGCCTGCGCACACGTGCCGGGCACGGTTACGCAACGCATCAAGACCGGACATAATCTGGCCTCGTGTAGGCGTGCACATTGGCGCGACGTGAAAGTCGCTAAAACGTATGCTCTGCGAGTGCAGCTTATCGAGATTCGGCGTCCGCAGGACAGGATTGCCGTGGCAAGATAGATCGCCGTAGCCCTGGTCGTCGGCCAGTACCAGTACAACATTGGGTTTTCTCGCAGTGCCTTTGCCTGGACCTTGAGCCTCTGCCCATCCGGCATATAGGGCCGTGACTCCCGCCGCGCTTAGACCAGCTTGCTTTAGAAATGTGCGTCTATTCATTATCAGGCCTCCTTGTACAATATTTCCGCACTGCCTATGACAGGAACTGCAACTTGTGATAACATTATTGAACTGGCGCTGCAAGTTTTTTCGCACTTGCGGCATTGAACGACGGGCGAGCAGACTGTAACATTTTCGGTGCTGCTCAACAGATGTATACAATGCTGAAAGTACTTGGAATTTCGACGAGCCCGAGGCTCAAGGGCAATAGCGACCTGCTTCTGCGCGAGGCCCTGGCAGGGGCCGAGTCGGCAGGTGCGCAGATTGAGTATTTGCGCATAGCCGACCTGAACATCGCGCCGTGCGTCGAATGTAATTCCTGCTACGGCACCGGCAGATGCCGGGTTCAGGACGATTATCAGCAGGTTTTACAGAAAATGCTTGATGCGGATCGGCTGATTTTCGCCACGCCGGTATTCTTTGCGACGGTCTGTGCCCAGGCGAAAATCCTTATCGACCGCGGCCAGTGCCTCTGGGCGAATAAGTATGTCTTGAAAAAGCCTCTGTTTGAAAACGGTCCGCGCGACCGCAGGGCGCTGGTTATCGCCGTAGGTGGCTCAAAGAGCAAAAAGCAGTTTGACGGCATCCGGCTGACTTTGAAATCCTATTTCGATGCCCTGGATATGAAATACGTCGCCAACTTGTTCGTCAACAAGGTAGACGTCCGCGGTGCAATCAGGAAGCATCCCTCTGCTCTTCAGGAATCTTTCCGCCTGGGCAAAGACTTGGTCGCCATCGAGACACCGCCCGATATGCCAGTCGATGTCGCGCTAATCTAACCGCCCCGCTGCCTTTCAGCCTGAGACTTTCAACGCTATGCCAGTTTATCGGTATTTTTGGCGACCTTGACGACCGCTTCTACAATGTCATCCACATCCTTCCGCGGGCTCAGAAGGACAATCTTACTATCCATCGAAAGCATTTCTTTTTTGCTGGGCGTGACATTATCCATGACCGGCAGATGCGTTAAGGACTCTCTGTACTTTTCGAGCCGGGCCTTTGAGAATGCCGCCTGGAACGCATGCGAATTCAGGTGCTCCTGTAACATGCCTTCCTTGTGACAGCCTTTTCCGTATCGTCTCGGTCCGCCCGAAATGGGGACGCCTTCAGCCCGCACGGCCTCTGCGAACCTCGATGCGGAGATATTGTTGAAGCATTCTTTATCATAATCCAGTTCAAACTCGACGTAGGTCATTCTGGTATTGTCGCAGTATCGCTTTCTCGATTTTAGGCCGGGAATCTCTGTCAGTTTCCCTTCCAGGTACTTTCCATTTTCCTGACGAGTTTTGTCTTGTTTCTTAAAGCGCTGATACTGCTCCGTCAGAACGGCTGCCTGAAACTCGGTCATCCGGTGATTTGAGCCGGGGTAAGGGTAGCCGCCCTTGGCCTTGCGGGGGTCTCTACCGTTGTTGACAAAGGCTGCGCATCTACGCATGATGTCCTCGTCCCTTCCCAGAATCGCTCCACCTTCGCCACAAACAAGAGATTTCCACTCCTGAAAGCTGATGCAGCCGGTGACGCCGAATGTCCCGAGCTTTTTGCCGTTCACCTCGGCGAACACAGATTGGCACGCATCCTCCACAACCGGAATATTGTGCTTGTTGGCAACGGCCATAATTTTCTCTATGTCTGCCGGAAATCCCGCGAGGTGGACGGGCAGAATTACCCTGGTATGTTCGGTAATGGCATTTTCTATCAGGTCGGCATTTATTGAGCCGGTATCCGGGTCAATATCCACATACACCGGCAGCGCGTGCAAATTGCAGATAACGTTGATGGTAGCGATGAACGTGTTGGGCGTGGTAATAACCTCATCGCCTGGCCCCACGCCGAGCACAGAAAGTGAGGCACTAAGGGCCGTAGTGCCTCCGTTTGACAGGACACCGTATGGCACGCCCATCGCCTTGGCGAACTCTTTTTCAAAATCGTAGACAATGTTGCCTTTCAGACAGCACCAGTTTCGGCTGCGAAGCGCTCTTAGTAGGGTTTTCTCCTCGTTTTCGTCAAAAATGGGCCAGGTCGAGGAAAACGGCTTGCTATGGACGGGCGTGCCGCCAAGAACAGCGAGCTTGTCAGCTTTTTTGCCTACGTTGGCAAAGAGAGAGCCGGTCGCGGTAGCAGCTAAGGCTGCGCCGGCCAATTTCGCCGAAGTCTCTTTTATGAATGACCGCCGGGTCAATGAAGACGTTTTCATAAGGCACCTCCACGGCAAATTCTAACACGAATAGGTTTAGCCAACCATTACGCACTGCGCTACTACCGAAGGTTGTCGTGTATCTTCTGGTATATGAATCTGGATTTCGTCTCGCTGCCGAAGAAGCCGATACGGATGGAAACCTTGGTTGTGTTCTCTGTGGTTGCCTTGAGGTTTATCGTAACCTTCTGGTCCGCTGCATCGCGGGCGATGATCTCCGCTGAGAGCAAATCCTTGGATTTGCTGATGACGTGCAACTCGAGCTCATCCAGGGCCTTGAGCGTGGCCTTATGAACAGTGTTGATGTCTGATGCCTCGACCGCTTCCAGGTCGCCCTTGAGGTAGGCTACCGTGCCGGCGGCTCCAACCCCAACCGCAGCAATCATACAACCTCCGGCCAAGAGGCCTATACCTACAAATGAGGCCGCGAGAAAAACGCTTCTGTTTCGCATAGCAACGTTCCTTTCTTTTGCATAATTCGTTGCCCTGTTTGGCTGCAGACTATGCCACCGCAAAACATCCGATAGCCTCAGCCTTAATACCTATAGATTACTGCTATGCCCACAAAAGGGCAACTAAAAAGGCAGGGCAAGCCCCAGGCGCGTGTGACCAGATTTTGTGGCAGGGACTTGTCATTGCGAGCCCCGACTTGTCGGGGCGTGGCAATCTCAAGACTATGAATGCAAGAGATTGCTTCGGTCGCTCCGCTCCCTCGCAATGACAATGGCATATGAACTCCTCTCAGGAATGCTGTTACACAATGCCACAGAAATTAGTCACACAACTCCAGGCACAAAAATCTTGGCAATAAAGGACAAAAAAATTGCATTTCGCCCATCCACTGCTTTATAATTCACAAAGGCGAGGCGGGCATCGTTCGGGACTTTGCCCGCTGGCTAAATGACCACATTTTGGAGAGTTTTCTCCGTGAGAGGCACAAACCATCCAAAGCGGAAGCGGGGCTTTACGTTAATAGAGCTTTTGGTGGTGATTGCCATCATTGCCTTATTGATGGCGATACTGCTGCCGAGCTTGCAGGCTGCCAGAGAACAGGGCAGGGCGGTCGTCTGTCAATCGAACCTCAAGCAATGGGCTGCTATTTTCAAGATATATACCGACGACTACGACGGGCATCTGCCCAAACAGGAATTCTGGGGATTCGCTACACCGAGCCATTGGATGTATACGATGCAGGCTTACTGTGCCGGCACCGAGGGCATACGGTGTTGTCCTACGGCCATTAGACTGGCTGACCCTGTTGGGCAGCTTGTGGGAAATTTGAGAAGCGCCGGCCTTAGCCTTGCAGGCGGCAGGTCTTCCGCCTGGGGCAAGTTTAAGCTCAGGCGTACCGATGGGTTGACCACGGAGTACTTGTACGGCAGCTACAGCATCAACAGTTGGCTTGCTGTACCTGACGAGAGCGGCAGTGTTATTGTCGGAGGGCCCTCCAAGGGCATTTGCCCAAGCTTCTGGAGGACTACTAATGTCACCGGTGCAGGCGGCATCCCGATGTTCCTGGATAGCTGGTGGTGGTGCGCCTGGGTCAAGGACACTGACCAGCCTCCCGCTTACGAGGGCCAGCAGAGTGGGTTCCCTTGTGGATGCAGCAACTCGATACAACGTTTCTGCATAAATCGGCACCGGCGATCCATCAATGCTGCGTTTCTGGACTATTCTGTCAGAAAGATTGGGCTGAAAGAGCTATGGACGCTCAAATGGCACCGCCAGTTCAACACGGCAAACGCTTGGACCAAAGCCGGCGGCGTCCAACCTGAGCGCTGGCCCGAATGGATGAGACATCTCAAGGACTACTGATGCGACCCACGCTGCAAAAATCGGACGCAAGACGATTCACCGGCAGAAAAAAAGACTGATGAACCGCATCGTCATCAGTCTTTACCTTTTCATTGCCCCGTGTACTCAGCGTCAAAACCCATCTGCGACCAGGTTCGCTAAAGGCCAAAGGTGCTGCCGATCACCTACTCGAAGGCAATGCCCAAACCGATGCATGCGTCTTTGAGTATGCTCTTGCGCTCAACTCTTACTACTCGGCCCTTCTTGATTCGAGCGAACTGCCCTTTCTCTTCAGCCAACCCTGCTGTCCGTGGGAAGTTCAGCTCGACGACGTTGCCTGCGTGGACCGGCGTGGTCATAGGAACGGTGACGAAAGCCCCAACTTTGCTGATGTTAGCACTTCGACCGTTGAAAAACCTGTTCGCTTGCGGCACCCAGACACTGACGGGCCAGCACAGGCTGGTCCGAATACACTTCCGCTGTTCTGCTAAAGCCTCCATAGCCTAAATCCCTTCAATAATACTCCATTTACACAAGCGTAATCGGCAATGTTAGTCTGGGCGGATTAGTATATTTAGGCAAAACGGTCCTGTTTTGCAGGATTTCTCGTGCCCGATCATGCATCTTTATCTTCTGTCCTTTTTTATCGGTCCTTCCTAAACCGGACGAGCCGGAACCAAACAGGTGTATCATGAGTTCCCAAAAAATCGAAGTTGGACATACTTTGAAAAGCAAAAATGCGGCAGCTTCTTTGCTTTTCAAACCATCAGAAGCCATTCCGGGACACCGATCTGGATTATTTGAGCAAATCCTCAGCCAGATTTGCTCAAATAATATATGTCCAACTTCAATTTTTTGCCCATCTTGCGAACAATCAGGGAAGTTGCCTTGCCGTGCATCGTGCGTTGGTGTATGCTCGAAGTCCTGGTGAAGACAAAAGTCATAAAGCTCGATCCCCACAAACCTGAGATAGCCAGGATTAGGGAGGCTGCGGCGCTCGTCGATGGGGGCGGACTTGTTGCATTTCCCACTGAAACCGTGTATGGAATTGCATGCAGAGTAAAGGAAGACTCGCTGGCCAAGCTCGATAACCTAAAAGGAAGGACGCCCGACAAGCGGTACACGCTACACATTGGTCAAAAAAGTGAAATCGCTAAGTATGTGCCCACGATCGCGCTCAAGGCTCGAAAATTGATGAAAAATGCCTGGCCCGGTCCTTTGACCATCATCTTTGAACTGGACGAGCAGGACTTGCTGAAGCAGCAAAGCAATCTGCACAGGCAGGCGTTCGAGAGCCTTTACAAGAATGGTTCCATAGGCATCCGCTGCCCGGATAGTCCCATAGCGTCAATATTACTGCGGCTGGTGCGCCACCCCGTAGTAGCGCCAAGCGCGAACATAACAGACCGGGACCCAGCTACAGAGCCGGAACAGGTTCTATCGCAGTTTTCAGGGCAAATCGAGCTGTTGTTAGATGCCGGGCCATGCAAGTACAAAAAGAGCAGTACGGTCGTAAAGATAGGCAAAACCGGATTAGAGATATTGAGAAAAGGTGTGTACTCCCAAGCCGACCTGGAGGCACTATCGACGGTCAGATTTCTGTTTGTTTGCACCGGCAATACCTGCAGAAGCGCGATGGCGGAAGGAATATTTCGCAAGTATCTGGCTAAAAAATTGCAGTGCGAAGTTGACCAACTCGACAGAATGGGCTATAAAATTTCATCCGCCGGCATTATGAAGATGAGTGCTGCGCCGGCAAGTGCCGAGGCAGTAGTAGCCTGCAAAGACCGAGGGATCGACATAAAAAATCATAAAAGCAATATATTGTCGCCACAACTTATCGAAGAAAGTGATTTTATATTTGCGATGGAGCAAATTCACTGCGACAGAGTTAGGGCATTTACGCCCGAAGCGGCAGATAAATGCACGTTATTGGCTGAGAACAAGGAGATTGCCGACCCGATAGGCCAGCCGGAAGAGTTTTTCAACCGCTGTGCGGAGATGATTGAAAATGCAGTCAGGAGAAGAATTGACGAGATAGTGATATGAAGATAGCAGTAGGAAGCGATCATCGCGGTTTCGAGGCGAAACAAGTAATCAAAGCTATAGTCTCCGAGCTGGGGCATGATTGTATTGATCTTGGCACGAATGACAACAACCCGGTTGACTACCCTGACTTCGCTTATGCCGTTGCAACAGCGGTGTCGAAAAAAGAGGCAGACAGGGGAATTCTCGTCTGCGCAACCGGCCTGGGAATGAGTATAGCCGCAAACAAAATAAAGGGAATCAGAGCTGCGCTGTGCCACGATGAGCTCAGCGCTCAGATCTCACGCGACCATAACGACGCAAACGTTCTTTGTATCTCAGGCGACCAAGTCGGCCAGGTATTGCTGCGAAGAATAGTAGAAGTCTGGCTCAATACCAAATTCAGTGGAGGAAGACATCAAAGAAGAGTAAAGAAAATAACAGCTATCGAAGAAGGTCGAGACCCGAGAAAGGTTAAGAACGTATAGGTTGGCATCTCGTCCGTAAGAATATTGCTTCTATTTGCAGATTTTTTGGTCGGCGATATCAGGAATTTCTGGATGAAGAAAGGGATCAAGAATGAAAACTGCAAGCATACTTGATGTGAAACGACCGGCTGTCGAAGTCGCCTTGTATGCGGTAATAGTTGCAATGAGCATGATTTTAGTCGGCTGTGGCAAGCAATCGGCCGGGATCGAACAGAGCCGGCTCAAATTGCAGGCGATGGGCGGACCAAGCGCCCATCAAATAGCCCGTATCGGCCCGCGTATAGAGCAGGACCAGCAGAAGCTACACGGTGAAAACGCCGCCAGTGGGAACAACGCGCGCCTGGTAGCTGCGGATATGGCTGCGGTCGCCGACGCCCAGATGAAAATGCAACAGACGCTTCAGCCACACGACCGGAATCTGACCAACACGCTGCCCATAGTCGACCAACATCAACGAAACCTACACGTCGAAGTCCGAGACGTTCGAAGCAGTACGCAAGCGGCGGGCGGGCTTTAGGCCTGGCCTGATTCCAGAGTAGGAATCTCAATCTTAAGCTGATCTTGCAATGTCTTTCTGAGACTTCTTGCCACGTCTGGAAACTCTTTAATAACGTTTTTGGTTTGCTTCAGATCGTTCCTTAAATTGTAAAGGCAGGGTCCCTTACCCTGGTCTTTGCCGGCTACATTTTGGAAATAGTGCCAATCCAAATTGTGGATAGCCCCGAATCTCTGAAAAACCGTGTACACATTGTCGTGTATTGCGGGAGCTTCGCCCGTCGCCAGCTTCCACATATTCTGCCCGTCCATATGCTTATGATCTTCAACCCCGAGCATCGCCAGAAAAGTGGGCATAAAATCGACAGCGCTGACCAGGCCATCGACCCGTTTGCCTGCAAATTTCGTATCGGGATGCTTTATGATCAACGGAATATGAGTGACACAGGCGTTAAGAAGAGCGGGCGTTTTCTGCACACAACCTTCTTCGCCCAGATGAGTGCCGTGGTCCGTAGAGAACACGATGATGGTGTCGTCCATTAGGCCCATCTGTTCAACGCTTTTTAGGAGCTGGCCGATACAATAATCACTGAATGTCACCTCCGCTGCGTAAAGGTCTCTGATAACAGGCAGGTCGTCAGGACGTATGTCGGCATTTCTCACGCCGTAGCCGAATAAGTATCTCTGGTAAGGGAATTCGGCTCGATACATTTTCTGGAATCTCGGCGGCGCGTCCCACGGCTCGTGAGGGTCAAACATATCAATCCAGAGCATAAAGGGCTTATCATTTATGTTCTGCTCAAGCCATTCCATAGCTGCCTGACATGACCTGGCACAAAAATAATCGCCCTCGCCTTTTCTATCCTGTGTGTTCATCAGGTATTGGCGCATGTTTTGGTCATAGCGCTCGTTCCACAGGTGGGCTGGCATGTGTTTTCTGGGGTCGAAGTTTTCTTTTGGGCCGCTTTTCCACCTATCGGTTTCCTGCCCGCGGACCCACTGCCAGGAATCAAAACCGCGATGAAAATTATAGTCGGGCTTGAAATAATGATACGTATCGACGATAAAGCCGGTTGTGAAGCCACGCTTGCTGAGGACCTCCGCAAAAGTAACATCGCCGGCAGCAAGGGGCTGCCACTTAGCTTCGGGCAGGACGCTCTTTCCGGTGTGGTAGACTCTTCGGCAAGGAATAGTAGGCAGACCTTCGGCGGAAGCGTTAGCGAAAACCACACTTTGCTTGGCAAGTTCATCAAGGCACGGAGTCTTTACGCGAGTGCTGCCATAGCAGCCGAGATGGTCGGCCCTGAAGGTGTCGGCAATTATCACAATCATATTGAGTTTATCTTTCTTGGGGCCTCTGGAAGTGAGCTTTCCGGCAGGCGTTAGGCTTCCGCTCCATATAGGCATTTCGGATTCCTCCTGCGCCGGCTGCCTCTTGCTATCTGTGCAGCCGGCTAAGCCCACAGCACCTACCGCCGCCATCGTCCCGATGAAGTCTCGCCTGGTAAGCAGCTCTTTGCCCTTGCCCGACGCGCAGCGAGATTTCTCCCCTTCTGAGTTCTGTTTCTCCGCTAACATTGATGGTCTCCTTTTCCACAACGGTACAATAATACATCTGGAAGGCAATCACACCTAACTACTGGCGTGGTAATAGGTTAGCGGAATACGACTTTGACTTGGCCGGGAAAACTTTGGCCACGGCGGTTATCCGAACTGGGGCCGCACGCAGCCTCTTGCGATTGTTCACGCAGCTTGTGCCTACTGACCGCCATTTATTATATCTAGCTTCCAGCAGATTCTCGACCTTTGTGCGTTTAAGGTCTGCCAAGGTCTTGGCAATATACCTTTCAACATTATAGACGGTATCGTGAACATTGCGGTGTGCCCCGCCGAGCGGCTCCGGGATAATCGCATCGATCAGTTCCAGCTTGTACAAATCCTTACTGGTCAACTTAAGGGCCTCGGCGGCGTCGGCAGCCTGTGAACCATCACGCCAGAGAATTGCCGCGCAACCCTCAGGCGATATGACCGAGTAGTATGCAAATTCCAGCATTGCCATCCTGTCGCCTACGCCTATTCCCAGCGCTCCACCTGAGCCCCCCTCGCCGATGCAGATACAGATTATCGGCACCTTCAGGCGTGACATCTCGGTGAGATTCACTGCTATTGCCTGGGCCTGTCCCCGCTCTTCAGCACCGACCCCGGGATAGGCACCCGGCGTGTCAATTAATGTGACGACCGGAATGCCATACTTTTCAGCAAATTTCATCTTGGCTATTGCCTTGCGGTAACCCTCGGGATTGGCGCAGCCAAAATTACAGGCCACCTTCTCTTTGGTAGTTTTGCCCTTGTTTTGGCCGACAATCAGCACCTTGTCCCTGGCAACCTGGCCAAGCCCGGTAATAATTGCCCGGTCGTCGCCGAAACATCTATCGCCGTGCAGCTCACGAAAATCCTTTATCATTAGCTCAATGTAATCCGCCAGCACAGGTCTTTTGGGATGACGTGCAACATGGACCGTCTGCCAGGCTGTCAGATTTGAATAAACTCGCTTTAGTTCAGCGACCTGCTCCCGCTGAAGCTGGCGAATCTCAGCCGAGTAGTCGATGCCCTTGACCGAACTGAGCCTGCGCAGCTCATTCATCTGACGGTCCAGATCAGCAACCCTCTGTTCAAAATCCAGATAATCACCGGCAGTTATTCGATTTTCGGTACTCGGCATATTTGCAGTCAGCTAATGGGTATACGTGCCTACGGACAACAAACTCATCGGCTTGACAGGCACGAGATGCCCACAAAAAGAACTGCCCACACAAAGTCCGGGGCGGTGTTTTCTCTGCCCAGTTCCGTGAGCTGTTTCATATCAGAGGTAAAATGTTAGCACTTTGACAGTGGAAATCAAAGAAAAAATTTGACATCGCGACTGTCCGTGCTATACCTTTAGCGGAAACCATTTTGCACTTATACGCATAAGGTCTTTGCTTTGAAGGACTTAAGGCAAATAACCGTCATAGGGCTGGGCCTGCTGGGAGGTTCGGTAACACTGGCAATTCTGGGGCGGCTGCCCGCTGTTACCGTTGTAGGATACGCACATCGTGCAACTACCCGCCAGCGGGCAAAACGGCTGGCGGTGGCGAACAAAATCGTAGACGACATCCGCCAAGCCGTGGCAGATGCAGACCTGGTCATTGTGGCCACGCCGATAGGTACGTTTGAGCAAATCTTCGGTGAAATCGCCGATGCTCTGCCGCCCGGCAGTATCGTCACCGACATTGGCTCGACAAAGGTGCTGCCCCACCACTGGGCAAACAAAATGCTGCCCAAGACAGTCCACTATGTCGGTTCCCACCCGATTGCCGGCTCGGAACAGCGGGGCATCGAATTCGCCAGAGCTGACCTATTCGATGGAGCCACCTGCATCTTAACAACCACAAAGGAAACCAGTCGCCGGGCGGTGCAAACGCTTAAGAGGTTCTGGAGAGCTCTGGGCTGCTCGATCAATATAATGAGTCCGGCTGAACATGACAGAATCCTGGCAAATATAAGTCATCTGCCGCACGTAACAGCGGTAGCACTGGTAAACGCCAACAAGAGCGAAGAGCTAAAATTAGCCGGCAAGGGCTTCTTAGACACCTCCCGTATAGCTTCGGGACCGCCTAACATCTGGGCTGACGTGCTGCTTACAAACGCCAGCAACACCGTCAGGAGTATTGACAAAATTATCGCCGAACTATGCAAACTGCGAACCGCAATCAAAGGCCAAGATAAGGAACGAATAAGAAAGTTGCTGGAAGCAGCCAGAAATAAGCGCTATGCGCTGCTGAACTGCAAAATAAGAAAGAAGGAACTAATATAGGCAATGAGACTTAAAATTGATAAAGAGACCGACACCCTTTATCTGCGCCTTAATGAAAGTAAAGTGGTTGAGTCAGAGGAAGTACGTCCTGGCGTAATTCTTAATTTTGACAGTCAAGGCCGTGTTGTCGGAGTCGAATTCCTCCAAATTAGCTCACGTGCCACTCGCGAAGAGCTTTCATCTCTACAGTTCCAAACTTTGTAAAACTGCTCGTATTGCGTTAGCAGGATGTAGTTATTCGCGTGATAAAGTAAGGGAGTATTACCGTGAAGCAATGGCGCTTTGAAGTTTTTAGCCGCCCAGGCTTTTCAGACGTGCACGGTAGCAGTGTATTGCAAGACATCAGAGAGCTGGGCATCAGTTCCGTCCAGGCGGTTCAATCTGCCAAGGTCTTTTTAATCGAAGCGGATTTTGATCAGAGCTTCGCCGAACGCCTGGCAAGAGAACTCCTATCCGATCAGGTCTGCGAACAGTACCATATAGGCAGGAGCAGCCCGCCGGCCGGCCCGGCAAAGGCAACCATAATTGAGGTGCATCTAAAAAGCGGCGTCACCGACCCCGTAGCAGAGTCGGTGATGGCGGCAATTGCCGATATGGGCGTCAGGGCCAGCAACGTTCGGACCGCACGAAAGTATGTTCTGCTCGGCGATACTACTCCGGCCCAAGCCGATACAATTGCGAAAAAAATCCTGGCAAACGACTGCATTGAGGTCGTGCTGATCGGCAACGAAGCCGAGCCGCCCAGCCCGCATCTGAAACCATATGAACTGCGGATAGTACACTGGCCAATCCGCAGCCTTGACGACAAAGGACTGACCGCTCTGAGCAAGGAAAAAGACCTATTCCTAAGCCTGGTCGAGATGCAGACCATCCAAGAATACTACCAGAAGCTTGGCCGAGAACCCACCGATGTAGAACTGGAAGCCATTGCCCAGACCTGGAGCGAACACTGCGTCCATAAAACCCTCAAGAGTGCGGTCGATATGTCCATCAACGGCAAGCAGATACATTTTGACAACCTGCTGAAAGAGACCGTTTTCAAGGCCACCAAGGAGCTGAATAAGCCGTGGTGCATATCTGTTTTTGTCGATAATTCCGGCGTCGTTGAATTCGACGATGACTCGGCGGTTTGCTTCAAGGTTGAGACGCACAACCATCCTTCAGCGCTCGACCCTTACGGCGGCTCAGCTACCGGCATCGGGGGCGTGATCCGCGACCCGATGGCGACCGGACTCGGCGCAAAACCAATCGCCAACACGGATATATTTTGCTTCGGGCCGCCCGACAAAAAACTCCAGGAAATCCCCAAAGGCGTTCTGCATCCCAGAAGAATTATGAAAGGCGTGGTCGCAGGCGTGCGGGACTACGGCAATAGAATGGGAATACCAACGGTCAACGGCGCAATCTACTTTGACGACAGGTACTTGGGCAACCCGTTGGTCTACTGCGGCAACATCGGCATAATTAGCAAAAAGAAATGCTTCGGCAATGCACACCCTGGAAATCTTGTGGTCGTAGTCGGCGGTCGAACCGGCAGAGACGGCATACACGGGGCGACGTTTTCCAGCGGACAAATGACGCATGAGCACGAGACCATCTTTTCCCACGCGGTGCAAATCGGCAACCCAATAACCGAGAAGAAGGTGCTGGACGTACTGCTTCAGGCGAACGAATCCGGGCTTTATGAGGCAGTAGCCGATTGCGGAGCCGGCGGACTGAGCGGCGCGGTGGGCGAGATGGGCAAAGACTTGGGAGTCGAGGTCGACCTGGAAAAAGTCCCATTGAAATACGCGGGGCTAAGCTATACCGAAATCTGGATTAGCGAGGCCCAGGAAAGAATGGTCGTAGCCGTCAAGCCGGAGAATCTAAAGGCCATAAAGAAAATCTTCGACGGCGAGAATGTCCAGTCAACGGTAATAGGCAAGTTCACCGGCGATAAAAAGTTGAGATTGCGATACAACGGCCAGCTCGTAGGTGAACTCGATATGGAGTTCTGGCACGAAGGCCTGCCAAAATACTCCCGCAAGGCGGTCTGGAAAAGTCCAAAGTTAGCCGAGCCCAGCCTACCTGAGAAAGATAATTACAATGATGACCTTTTGCGAATCCTATCCTGCTACAATGTTGCCAGCAAAGAATGGGTTATCCGCCAGTATGACCATGAAGTTCAGGGCGGTTCGGTGGTCAAGCCCCTGGTGGGCGTAAATAATGACGGCCCCGGCGACGCGGCGGTGATAAGACCCAAGTTCAATTCCGATAAGGGCCTTGCCATTAGTTGCGGAATGAATCCGATGTACGGCGACATCGACCCGTACTGGATGGCCCTATCGGGAATCGATGAGGCAGTCAGAAATCTGATTTGCGTAGGCGCCCGCACCGACCGGATTGCCCTACTGGATAATTTCTGCTGGGGCGACTGCAGAAAGCCGGAGACGTTTGGCCCATTAGTGCGAGCAGCACAGGCCTGCTACGATGGGGCAATGGCTTTCGCAGCGCCATTTATTTCGGGCAAGGATTCACTGAACAACGAGTTCGTCTGCGAAGATGGGCGAACAATCTCTATCCCGTCGACACTGCTTATAAGTGCAATATCCATAGTGGATGATGTCAACAAATGCGTGACTATGGATGCAAAAAGAGCAGGCAATTTTCTCTTTATTGTGGGCCAGACCAAAAATGAATTGGGCGGCTCTCACTACTACCATATCCACGGCGAACTCGGAGCCAACATCCCAAAAGTCGATCTCAAAAAAGCTCCAAGGATTGCCAAGAAGATTTCGGCGGCGATAAGTCGAGGTCTCGTGGTCAGTTGTCACGACTGCTCGGAGGGCGGTTTGGCGGTTGCTCTTGCGGAAATGGCCTTTGCAGGAGAACTCGGTATCCAAGCAGACCTGCGGGGCCTGCCGAAAAGCAAGGATTGTGCGCGGATAGATGCACAACTTTTCAGTGAATCAAACTCGCGCCATCTGGTGGAGGTTGAGCCGGAAAAGTCAGACGCCTTTGCCAAGCTTATGGCCAATCTGCCGTTCGGGCAAATCGGAGAGGTAATTGAGCAGAAAATGCTCGTTATAAAATCTGAGAATGGCAAGACCGTTATTGAGGCTAATATAGACTCCCTAAAGCAAGCCTGGCAGAAGACGTTCGATTGGTAGCAGACGGAGGTAATCTATGGCCGAAAACGTTTTGTATTATGGCGATAATCTTGACATTCTCCGCCAGTATATAAAAGATGAAACGATAGACCTTATCTATCTCGACCCGCCGTTCAAGAGCGATCAAGACTACAACGTTTTATTTAAAGAGCAAAACGGTAGTCGGTCGGCCGCTCAAATCAAGGCTTTTGAGGATACTTGGGAATGGGATATGACTGCAGCAAAGGCATATCAGAATATTGTGGAAGGTGGAGGCAAAGTTGCGGAAGCTATGCTTGCATTTAGAACATATCTTTCCGAAAACAATATGATGGCATATCTGTCAATGATGGCTCCGCGGCTTATTGAACTGCAACGGGTGCTTAAGAATACGGGAAGCATTTATCTTCACTGTGATCCAACGGCAAGCCATTATCTTAAGATTCTGATGGATGCAGTATTTGGCCCCACCAACTTCAGAAACGAGATAGTCTGGTATTATCGCAAATGGCCCACGGGAAAATACACATTTCAAAGAAATCACGATATTATAATTTTCTACTCGAAATCTGGAAGAAGAACGAGAACATTTAACCAGCTCTATATGGGGCGGACACCCTCCACACTGAAACGATTTGGGACAGCGAAGATTGTTTCGGGTTATGATAAGGAGGGTCGACGTTTACCCTCCAAGACAGAAAGCAAACCTTCGGCAGGAGTCCGACAAGATGATGTTTGGGAGATCGGACGTGTACCACCTATAAAACAACTGTTTCCTACAGAGAAACCTGAGCCACTTCTGGAGCGAATAGTGAGAGCCAGTAGCAATGAAGGTGATATCGTTCTGGATCCCTTCTGTGGATGTGGTACCACGATTGTCGTATCAGAAAGATTAAAAAGACGCTGGATTGGCATCGATATAACCCATCTGGCAATTACCCTCATAAAACATCGGTTAGCCGATGCATGGGCTCACTGTAGAGATTCACGTGCCAAGCCGCAGTACAAGGTAATAGGTGAACCAAAGGACCTTTCGGGTGCCCGTATGCTCGCCAAAGAAGATCCTTATCAGTTCCAATGGTGGGCGTTGGGATTGGTCGGGGCAAGGCCTGTCGAGCAGAAAAAAGGAGCGGATAAAGGAATTGACGGCAAACTCTACTTCCACGACGAGTCTGACAATAAGAAAGCGAGAACAAAACAGATAGTGCTTTCTGTCAAATCGGGAAGCGTGGGAGTAAAAGATACGCGTGACCTGCGCGGGGTTTTAGATCGTGAGGGGGCACAAATCGGAGTGCTCATTTGTATGGAGAAGCCGACAAGAGCAATGCGAACTGAAGCAGCAAGTGCGGGATTTTATAAGTCGCCGTGGGGAGGTAAGCATCCTGTGTTACAGATACTTACGATAGAAGAATTATTCGGGGGGAGAAGGATAGATTATCCATATTCGGAGGGAGTAAATATAACATTTAAGAAGGCACCAAAAGTCAAAAACACAGGAACAATATCGCAAATGCACTTATCGGATGAAGAGGAAAGACAGGAGAATTCAAAATCTTCCAAGAAGAAGTGAGCAAAAGATATGACGGACGTTAAAGCGATAGTTTTGCGGGCAGCTGGAATAAACTGTGATGTGGAAACCGAGTACGCCCTCCAGTTGGCAGGAGCACAAGCGGAACGTGTGCATATAAACAGAGTAATTGAGGATAAAAACGCCCTGGAGAAATTCCAGATAATCGTTATCCCTGGCGGATTCAGCTACGGAGATGACGTAGCTGCCGGCGTAATTCTGGCCAACCAGATCGTGCACCATTTGTATGAACCGGTGCAGAGATTTATTAACGCCGGCAAATTAGTGCTGGGAATCTGCAACGGCTTCCAGGTATTGGTAAAGGCCGGAATCCTGCCGGGCGGCCCCTGCTTCGACAGGGACAAGCCTGCCCCCGCGCAAGCGGGGGTCACAATAACCTACAATGACAGCGGCAAATATGAGGATAGATGGGTGTATCTGGCTCCGCAGACTAAAAAGTCCATTCTCATCGAGCCGGATAGACAAATCTATCTGCCGGTCGCGCATGCTGAGGGGAAAGTCGTCGCCAGAAATGCAAGCGTCCTGAAGAAATTAAGAGCGGATGGACAGATCGCGTTTAAGTATGTGGATAAAGACGGCAAAGAAGGTCCATATCCGGTCAATCCCAACGGCTCGATGGACTCAGTAGCCGGCCTGACAGATGCCACCGGCAGGGTTTTGGGGCTTATGCCTCATCCGGAAAGGTTTGTTAGGCCGACCCAGCATCCGCACTGGTCCCGCTTGAAGGATAGGCCTGATGCTGACGGCTTGACCATCTTTAGTAACGCCGTCAGGTACGTGCGCGAAAACCTTTAAGCTCGTGCCGATGGGCGAAGATATTTGAGCGCGAAGTCGCGGGCGGCTTTTGCCAGCAGTTTCTCACTGTTCCGGATTGCATATTCCAGAGGCATCCGGCCATTCATACAGGCAAACGCATCTACAACGCCTAAGCTGCGATACTCCTGGCGTGCCAGAAGAACCTGCCCTGCCATTACTGTGACCTTCGTGCCCACATGTCTTGCCGCTCGCGCAATGCCGGCAACCACTTTTCCTCGTAACGACTGCTGGTCAAAGCAGCCTTCGCCGGTGATTACCCAATTCGCGTCTGCGAGGGCCTGGTCCAGCCGGGTCCACGAGATAACGGTTTCAATGCCCCGGACGAGTTTCGCGCCCATAAAGGCTACCGCGCCTGCTGCAAGCCCCCCCGCCGCTCCTGCACCGGGCAAATCTGCGATGTCACGACCCAGTTGTTTTTGAACAAGTCTAGCCAGGTGCTCCAGCCCTGCTTCCAGCACCACAACCATCTCCTGCGTCGCCCCTTTTTGGGGGCCATAAACCCTTGCTGCCCCCTGCTCCCCACACAGTGGATTATCTACGTCGCACAGCACTTCAATGGGAAGGCGGTTTGGATGTGTCGGCGGGATTATTCCATCTATCCGCAAGAGCTGGCCTCCGCCAAGTTCAATCTCTTTTCCATGCTTGTCGAGGAACCTCCATCCCATCGCTACCGCCGCACCGGTGCCTCCGTCAACGGTTGCACTGCCTCCAACAGCAAGAAGGATTCGCTGTGCCCCATAGTCTATAGCCGCGGTTATTAACTGCCCGGTGCCGTAGGTTGTCGTTTTTAGAGGATTTTGCCTTTGCGGCGAAAGCAACTGCAGACCGCTGGCCGTAGCCATCTCTACAACCGCCAGATTTTCGCCTGCAAACCAGGCAAAGCCTGCGCGCACCCGCATATCGGGCAATGGGCCAGTGACCATCTTTTCAATCCATTGCCCATTGCCGGCAGCCAGCATGGCCTGGGCGGTGCCTTCGCCGCCATCAGCCATAGGCTTGACAATAATCTCAGCCGCAGGTACGACCGAGGCAATAGACTCCGCGACAACTTTGCAAGCCCGCTCAGCGGTTAGTGAGCCTTTGAACGAGTCCATCGCCACGACGATCCTTCGACTGCGCTCAGGACAAGTTTTCATGTCACGCTTCTCTTTGTGATGTACGGGATTGTCTGTGGTCCTTCAGGCAGAACACAAATAGACGCATCCCGACCATACTTGGTGAGCAATTCATCGACCGTAGATTCTATACTGTGACAGGGCGTGAGCCAGGCGCTCTCAATCTGCTCATCGCTCAAGTTTTCGCTGTAGAAATACACGTCTGCCTTCTGACAGATTCGGGCGTGGATTTGTGCCTGCCAGACATCCTGCCTCATACGATTTGTCCTGTGGATAACCTCCAACAAAGACGCGGGACTTTCGGCTTCGCGCAGTAACCTGCCGTACTGGCCGTGCTGCGGTATGCCGTCCCAGCAGTCGGCTGCGATTATTACGCTACCTCCATCCTTGACCACCTGTGCAGCAGCACTCATTCCCTTGACCGACTGGTACAGATTTAGGTCCAGAGGGTATCCGGAATTACTGGTGATTACGATGTCGTAAGGCTCTTTTACAGGAACCATTGCGCTGGCTTTTGCAAACCGGCAGCCCCGGGCGTGCGCTTCTTCCAGGTCGCCCGCGAATACGGCGGTGATCTGCTTATCGCGATTAAGCGTCACGTTAAGCACAAAGACAGGCTGCACCATCAAGGCTGCTTCACGGATTTCTTCCCACACCGGGTTGCCGCGTGTTACGCCCCAGGTTGCCATCGGGTTGTCTATGTTCTGCGGACTGTGATTTTTCAGCACTGTGTTCAGTAGCGCCAGTCCCGGCATACAGGCTTTGCCGCCGCCCGAAAATCCGGCAAAAAAGTGAGGCTCGATAAAGCCGGTAAGAATCCGAACATCGCAATTTACGTACTGGCCATGCATCCAAACATCGTTTCCGCAGGTTGTTGTGCCCACCAAAGTATGCGAGTTCCCATCTGCGGCATCATTCTGGATGATCTGATATCTGGCGAGAATTTCAGTGCCCAGCATCTCTCGCAGCTCCGCTTCTGTATTACCTCTGTGCGTTCCGGTCGCGATGAACACTATTACCTTGTCATCGGGCACATGACCAAGCTCATTCAGCAAAACGGGCAGAATAACGTTGTAGGGCGTTGGCCGAGTGATGTCATTGCAGACAATAGCCACAGTGTCGGATGCCGACACCAATTCTTTCAGAGGTTTTGCCCGTATAGGGCGGCGTAAAGCGTTGCGCACTGCCTCGGCCTGGTCGCCAAGTCCCTGCACATACTTTGGTGCGACGATTTCCATATTCAAATCGTCCGGCAGGTCAACGCATAAACCCTTTTTGCCGTATGCCAGGTTTACTTTCACCGATCCGCGCCCCGTTCAGACATTCTTGATCACCGAGAGGTCTCCGTCTCGCGCTGCCTCCAAGACCGGCCCCATATATTCATCGACCATCTCCGCAGTGAGCGCCACGGGCATATTTTGCAGCTTCATCTTAAGTTGCGGATTCTTGGCTGCGATCAGTGCCCGGTCAATGTGCGCCTGTGTGAATCCCTGAACTTCGCCAAGCCGGGTCGGAAAGCCGATTCTTCGGGCCAGCTCGAACATGGCTTCCGCAACAGCAATGCCCAGTTTTCTGCCTTTCAGCTTTTCTATATCTGCTTTTGTCAGGCCTGCCTGGCGGTAGATTCTTCCAACCAGGCGCAGCGGCTCTTCTATTGCCGGGGCAAAAAAGACCGTGTAATACGGATTCATAATAGCGCACGCCCGGCCATGGCTAAGTATATCCACCAGGGAAAAGCTGGTCAGATGCCCGCCGTTTGTCCCCCCAATCATTATGGCATATCCGCCCAGATCTGTCGCCAGACAGATTGCCTCGCGAGCCTTTTTATCCTGCGGATTCTCCATTACGCCAGGCAGGTATTTGACTGCTAGAGCTATGCCGGTCTCGGCTGTTTCCGTCGCCTTGCCGTAGAAGTCTTTGCCCACAGCACCGTACAAAACCTCCAGGCAGTGGGCGATGCCGTCCATCGCGCCGTCGGCAGTAAGGTTTGGCGGCGCGCTGTAAGTAACTTCATAGTCAAAAACTGGATAAGCCGGCACAATCGCGTCATCCACAATCAGCTTTTTCTGGCCAGTTGATGTATCTGTGATGTTTGAGTACTTGGTCAGGTGAGCACCAGAACTCGCCGCCGTCTGGATAGCAATATGTGATGTTAGAGACCTGCCAGTTTTAGCCAGAGCTTCGGCCACCAAGCCGGTGCCAAAGTAACTATCTATTTCTCCGCCCAACGTGCAAAGAACCACCGCGGCTTTGGTCGCGTCTATTGTGCTGCCGCCTCCGAAACTAATTACGACATCCGTCTGAGCGGTCTTTAGTTCAGCGGCGATGCGGAACAGATCTTGGCGGGGGCAATTGGGCTTAGCTCCTTGTATCTCCCCCAAGAGGCTCACCCCTGACTTGGATAGTGAGTCGCGGATAACCTGCACAAACTTATCGCTGCCGGCGAACGTTTCACGCACCAAGGCAGCCGTTAGCCCTGCCACCTGTGGGTAGGGCCTGCCCCAGGCACGGGTCCGGGGGCTAATCGAGTTTGATGCGGCGACCACCTTGCCTACTCGGGAAAGAACGCCTGCTCCGAACAAATACGAATCGCCTTTGAATTGCCGCAACAATGTGCGTGCCCGATCAAAACCTGCCCTGAGTTCATCGAATGGATCGGTCATTTTTATGCCCTTTATGTTCAAATCATTTGGGTGTAACTTGCCGAGCGCGCTACGTAAAGCCTTATAATAATGACACTTGCGTTAGTATTGACTTGATATTATGGGCCTCGAAGGCTAGAACATTAAAGCCAAACGCAAATGTTCAGCTTT
>Ga0315279_10001622_pt1 | contig 36853 bp, 27 predicted proteins | sample YL17G06_20_MG_FD_203694 | JGI IMG/M metagenome (GOLD analysis project Ga0315279, IMG submission 203694) | Sediment microbial communities from Yellowstone Lake, YNP, Wyoming, USA - YL17G06_20 | ecosystem: Environmental > Aquatic > Freshwater > Lake > Sediment | place: USA: Wyoming | collected...
CACCATCCTGCTATCTGCCACGGAATCAACAAATAACGTTTGTTAACATGCACGTATATCGGCGACTGTTTAGGTCAGCATCTTCTCCAGTTCAGCTGCAGATTAAGCCATAAAAACAAGGCGTTTGGACTCCGCACACTCTCAAAAAATGCATCATTCTAGCTCTATTTGAATACATCTTTGCAGGTGCATGCTGCCTCCACTCGCAGCTTCGGTTAGCTAATCGAAACATTGGCAAATGAATCGAAATGCTAAAGAGTTACTTACCCAGATTTCTAACGGCAAAAGAAAAAGCCCATCAGGGCCCGTAGCTCAGTAAGGATAGAGCACCGGGCTTTTAAGCAAGGAAACATTGCAAAGAGACCCGGGGGTCCCGGGTTCAATTCCCGGCGGGCCCGTTTCCACTTTCTTTTGAAAAGAACCTGGGCTAAGAAATTTTGAGCATGTTTCCTTGTTTTGGGTTTCGAGATAGTCTAGAATAGAGAAAAGAGCTTGTTCTGTGATTCTGCTCATGTTTAGCGCGCGCAACAATCTGGTTTTTCTGGAGCTCTTCCGACGATTTCGAAAAGGCCATCAATTGTAACAACGTCTTTGCGCGCGCTGTGTATGTTTGGGTATATTTCGGGCTTGTGTTGTGTTGTGTTTGTAAACGGTGTTGTCTATCGGAACGGCTGAAACTGTGTTTCTGAATAGGGCGGGATATCTCGGCATGTTAAGAAGTGTTATTGCATCGTTCGGCGAATCGTAGACGGGGCAGGTGCTGGGTCGGGGGTCCTGAAAGAATGCCAAGGCTCGTGGTGTTGGTCCAGAAGGATGATAATGGCAGATTGTGGGACTTCGTTTTCCCCCAGCAGGATTGGGCTAGCAGCTGTAACTGCTTCGGGAATGCTTCATTGTTGATTCATAAGGCTGACTATCCAGAAACCGTTCCGCAACACGCTCAAGCCGCGCCTGCCCAAGAAGACTCGGTCACCGTGGGTGTGCTGGCCCCAGAGGAAGCTCCAGAGTTGTCGAAGAGACGCCCGAGGCCCCGGTACAGAAGGCCGCACAAGACTAGGCCATGAAACGTCTGGTCAGAGCCTTTTCTTCCGTGCTTATACCTTTCGGCTAGTAAGGCTTGCGCGCGCGTGTTGCGCGTGCGAGTGTGGTCTTTGTGTATTCTTGTAGTGCATGTGTACTGAAATGTTTATTAAGACTCACTATTGTAGATTCACGCGAGGGAAATGTATTGACAAAAACCAAAATGTCAATTTGCTCCATCGCCCTGCTGATTCTGGCAGTCTCCGGCATCGCTGTTTCTGTCTTGGCTCAAGGCAATACAAACCCGAACAAGCTCTGGGGAGCACCGGCGTACACGCTGAACATTCTGGGAAAGCAGTCGGATTTCGGCGGTCAACCGGCCTATGATCCATCGAGGCACACGATGTTTGTACCAGAAAGCGTGACCGACTGGGAAGCGCAAACAGGCTATTCTAATGCTACGATATGGGTGACCCAGGGAATTGACTTCGCCGTAGCAGACCCCAACATGTTCGACGACGGCCACTGCAACTTAACACTAGCAGCAGGGAAGTATGAAGTGTACTTTGTAGCTCTAGGAAAGCCCGGATCAAGCGCGACGCTGCAAGGTTGGATCTACAACGCAACCGGCAACGAGTATCTGCTGCAACTCGGTTCAGTCACTGTCAGCCACAACAAGAAGCCAGACTGGCAATCAGGGCACTCCATGTTTTACGTCACTCCAACGGAAGCTGCTTCGATAGGTGCCACCATTCCTAGCGAAATGTGGGTCTTCGACTTCCTCAACCTTCTTGCGGGGCAGTACACGGGCACGCAATACCTGTATCTCTGGAACCTCATCGGCGGATGCAAGCACATCCAAGTCAGATTCTACCATGTTGGATAGAAACTCTAGGGTGAAAGCCACCCACCTCTTTTTCCTTTTTGATTTCTTCTGTTCGTAAGTCCTACGCTTTTGTGGCCTTTCAGTTTTTCAGCAATTGCCACTGTGGCAATCGGTTTCATAGGCACAAGTCATAGAAATCTCGTTGAGCGCGCGTTGCTGGCGCGCTTGAACGTGTGTTCTGCATTTCTGAGGATTCAGTTGTTGGATTCTGGCGCCCTCAGCGGGCATTACGTCGATTGATGGGTTGACGTGCCACTTGCACCGCGCGCGCTGGTTAACGCAAACGACACGACGGCATACATGAACGGAGTCTACATAGGCATGGTCTTTGGAATCATCGGCTTCCTCGGGCTTCTGGCCTTATGACCTCCTTGATATTGACTTCGACGAAAGAGAAGAAACAGACGTGAAAACGTTACGTGCGCGCACCGTTTCAAACAGTAGTCTCACTCTCTCAACGCTCGCTTCATGACGAAAACCCCTGAACAAGAGCCAACGCCACAACGCTCTATCCGACACGGCCCACGACCAACCCATCCCCTTTTTCTGTCGAACGTTGGAATCTTCTAGAAGATACTTCCATAGGAGATTTCCATGGGACACTTCATGCGACGCGCGCGGGCAGCGAAAAGCGCGAACTTTCTCGAAATTGGATGCGCAAGCTCGCTTTAGGAAAGCAGGTTGATGTTGATTGCTATAGGAAGCTTATGTTACTGGGGTAGGTCGATCCATAACAGAGAAAGAAGCGGCCATAAGGAGAGGTTAAAAACGTCACGCTCACTTTCATTGTGAATATGCTTCCTGCAGGAATGACGCCCTTTCCATAGGGCAGTTGGGTCCAATTGTCGCCCCAACTGTCGAGGGCGTCAATGTTTAACACGTAGACCCCTACAGCTTGGTTTGATACTGTAAAAGTGCTTGCTCCCAATTTGTAATATTGCCCACCGTAATAGAATCCTACTTCCAATGTTACGTCTTTGGGGTTAATGCCTTGGCTCAGGTCAACGTATGCAGTTGCCTTTATCACGGTTACAACATAATTAGTTGGTAGAGCAGTTGAATTCGAGTCCAATTCTTGTTTGGGTGAACTTGCAGGGCTCGGAATTTTGTCTCCAGGACCGCCGTGAAGCCACTTGTCCGAAAGTTGGTTAGCAGTTCTCATAGAACCTGTGTTAGGTCTAGAACCGAAGTCAACATATAATGTGCCGCCTGCACCGGCAAATTGTGAAGGACCATAAAATGCCGTGATATCTCCGTCTCCCGTTACAGTGACTGTTGTCGTGATGTCCGTGCTGTTCCATGGTATAATGTTGCCTTGGCAGGTCCAATTGAGAAAGACATAGGTTGAGTTGTAAGGCAGCGTGAATGCGAGAGGGTAGTCGTTTCGCAATACGCTGTTGAGTACCACGCCGTTAGGCGGCAGAATATACACGTTTGAACCTAGCGTTATATTTCCTAGGTTTTGGCTTGAACCGTCCCAGGCTTCGCTGTACAGTCCTACTTTGCAGGCGCTGTATGTCGCAGTAATACTACCGCTTCCATTGATAGTAACTTGAGTTGTCTGAGAACTGGCGTCTACTAACAGAATATTTTCGGTCGTGCCCCAGTTCATAAAAACGTAACCATTGACGGGCAAATAGGCGAGCAGATAAGAGCCAGTCGAAACGGTGAGTGTGGCAGGAAGTTTGTAAGTATCCGTGCCAAGCGTTATGTTTCCTAGGTTCAGGTTTAAACCAGTTGCTTCAGCACTTTGAAGAGTGACACTTACCATGTTCACTGGAGGCGGGCTGGACGCGTACACCGCTGTCAAGTTACCATTCCCTGCCACGTTAAGCAAGGTTGGATTGGCAGAGCTGTTGTATGGAGTAATACTTCCTTGAGTTTCCCAGAATTGAAAGTACTCGCCGTCGAGCGGTACGTATGAGATATTGTAATTGCCAAGAGCCAGAGGGCCAGTGCTGTTAGGAAGGCTGTAATCGACATTGTTGAAGACAGTGATCCCGTCATTTACCAATAAGGGATCGTTCAGGTCTCTGCTGCTTAGATTCACGTCGGCCTGTGGAATAACAGAGTAAGTGTAGAAAGCGGTTATAGTATTGTTTCCCTGAACGGATACCGAAGTTAGGATTGAATTTGGGTTTGTTACGATTGCGTAACCGTTCACTGTCCAATTGATGAATACACAGTTTGTGTTCAGAGGGAAGTAATTGATCAAATAAGTCCCTGGTTGCGAAGTCACTGTATTGTTCAGTGTGTAATTGCTGTCGCCGAACTGTATTGTTCCAACGTTTGTTGCGTTCAGCGCGTTCACATCTTGGCTTTGAAGGGTCGTTGTCACGAGTGGCTGGTTTGGGTTCATGGCTTCGACCATTATTCCCTCGTTGGGAGTTGTGACCGTGATCATTACTCCTAAAGTGTTCACGTTCATTCTTGGGGTAAAGGTCAAGCTGTACTCGCCGTTTCCGAGGTATGTTAATTGCGTTACGCTGGATGTTGGCCACTGCATCGGTAGCAGTCCAGGCGCGCTACTCCTCTTGACGTTGATGTTTGGAATCGTGAGGTTCGGGATGGGCGTGGAGTTTGAACCTGTTGATTCTGTCAGGCTTATGTGAAGTGTAGTGCTGCTAGGGTTTGCGTTGTTGATGGTGCTTGGATCTATTGAGAAGACAACGGTTTTCTGTGAGTGGCCGATGTATCCTTGGAAGCCGTAGGACGCGGCGTCCAAGCTGAAGTATGCGCTGGCGTACGTGGTTCCGGTTAGCTGATCCCATTTGAAGTCGAAAATCGGAGAGTTTTGCATCATCGTTATGTTTAGGCCGGCGTTAGCGTAGGCTGTAAGGATAGAACGAGTCCAGTTTGCCATGAAGCCTGTGCCCGTGTTTATAGCCACGTTTTTGGCTTGGCCGTCGTTCATTAGGTAGCGTGTCGCGTTGAAGGTTGAGCTGGACGCGTTGCAGGCAGTGTTCAAAGCCCGTTCTAGGTCGCTGGTTATCCCGAGAACGAGTTCTTGGACTGGATTATAGGCTAATTCCTGCTGTTGCAGGTTTATCTGATGGATTGAAAGGACCAGTGAAAAAGTGAGAACTGCGATCAGCAGTGCCGCGATTATGACGAATTGTCCTCTCTTGCTTCTGGCAACTGTTTTCATGATTTTGATCCTCCCGTTGATCCTAAGACGACGGTTGTTTTTGTCTTGAGGCACGTTTCAATATTATCTTTGAGGCTGTTCATAATTATGATTCTCCTGCGCGGGCCAACTGGAGCAAGAGTTGGCGGATTTGTCCGTTTGATGACGTGTACATTGTGGAAGTGGAGGAGATCTCTGTGGCGTTGATGAAAGATGCCGTGTTGCTTACGGTGAGATATGGCACGAGGGAATTGCTCGCGGTGCTCCAGTTTAGAATGGTGAAGCTGTAATAGATGGATGGAGGGAGGTTTGCTTGCAGCGTGGTCGTGATAGTCAAGTTAGTCTGTGAGCTATCTATCCCGCCTGATTCGGCTATTATGCTCAGAACGTTGTAACCAAGGCGATCAAGGTCTCCTTTTTCTTGGACGACTTTGACGTTCGATGATTGAACCATGATGCTAGCGACAGAAAAGGTGAGGAGCAGTATGACGGCAGCAATTACTGCTTCCAGGATTCTTACTTGTCCCTTCTGACCCTTTCGTGGCTGGGTGCAGATCAAAAGGACATCCTCCACAACATCAAAGAGACTGTGTACGCTGTGTCACCTATCATGGCTGTTCTTTCGAGAGTGTATGAAAGCAAAGGAGACGCTGTAGAAGACGCCAGTTGCGGTATCGTACTGTAGATCAGGTCTACGTTTCTTGAAGCGTAAATCAAGGTTTGATAGTCGGATGAAGGGGCGAGAACCATGAACATAGTTGGTTCATCAAATGCAAGTTGATAATCTTGGGGACCGTTGTTCGAAGCAGTGCTGTTAAAGCTGCTGATAACGTACTGGTCAGACTGCTTCGTCGTTATCACTTCCGTTATGTTCGTACTCACGATGCTCGAGTTGGATCTTAACAGAATGTTATTTCCAATCAAGAAGGCTTGCTCAAGGTGGCTTCCGATTGGGTAGTTTTTTACAGTGTGGATTCCGAGGTAGTTAACGGTTATCGTCAACATGCCGGTTTGGATATCTAGAGAGCCGCTTGAGAAGTCTAGGATACATCTGCCGTCAAAGCCCGTTGAGTTGGCGGCAGTTGCTGAGTTGATTATGCCGCCTGAATTGTAGTAGAACAATGTGGAGTTGATCCTGGCGTTCACAATAGGTATCGTCTGGTATTCAGACGTCACGGTTACGGTGTATTTTGATGTGGAAGTCTCGCTCTTAGTCACGTTCAACACGGGATGAATCTCAAGTGTGAAGCCGTACTCACCGGCCAGGTTCAGAAGAGTTGCCGTCGTATTTGGCGGAATGTAAAGCGCGCCCGCGTTGTCTGAATCAAGTCTTTGAACGTTGTCGGGGTCGAGAACGTACGCTTCGCGGGTGCTTTCCCCGTATTTTGCTAGCCCAAAACCTGTGAGTTTTGTTTGATCTATGCTGGTGTCGCTGCCCCAGTTGTAGGGTTGTCCTGGATCGAGTAGGATTTGAGTCATGATTTTTTCGGCTTCTGTCTTTACGTCTTCCTTTTCAGAGACGCTGAGTTGAGGGTTTGGCATCGTTGCTGCAATCATGGAAGACGCTAGCAAGATTGCTATGAGGATGAGTCCGGCGAATAGGTATTCGTAGATGTGCATTTTATCCTCCTGCTAGTCTTCCCAGGCCAGCCCAGGTTGTTCCGGAGCCTTTCCAAGCCCAGACTACGGTATCGTTTGATCCTCCGTAGATGACCGGGCCGTACGTTATGTTCTGGTTTTCGTTTAAGGCACCTGAATCTGTTCTCAGAGATACCCCAGATTGGGAAGCTTGAATTGGGATGATTGAAGTGGCAGAGATAGTTGGGGACGCTGCTAAGTAGACTTTTATGAAGCAATTGTCTTGTTGGGAGGTGTCGTTGCATATTTGGACAGCATAAGCTTTTCCAGCAAGGTCAGTGGGCAAATTCAGGCTCCGCGTCATGGTTCCGTTATATGAATTGCCAAAGTTGGCTAGTGTTACTATTTCCACGAGACTGAGAGCCACGTTCTGGGATATCTGTGAAAGTTGATGTTGCCTAACTTCGGTTTGAGCAGAATCCGTGATGATGTTATATGCGAGCCCGACACTTACCAACAGACCTATGAGACAGACGGTGCCAATAATGTGTTGTATCGGTACCTCCATACATCCCTTCTCCTATCCGATTGAAACTTGAACCGTAACTATCGACAGGACAATAGTAGCGTTTGAGAAAGAGAACAAGGTTGTGGCGGTTCTGTCAGACTTCAGCTTCGCTGTAACACTGCCTGCCGTGGCGCGCACGTAGGAGGTATTGTTGACGAAAGTATTTTGGACTCTCACGTTTACCGTGCCTGATCCACCCATGTTTCCTCGGACAAGCCTAAGAAAAGTTATGCTCCAAAAGCTGTAAGTGTCCTTTCCTATCAATTGTTGACCCATTGATACGACTCGGACTCTGTTGTAATCCAGCTTTATCTTGACACCATTGCCCGTCTCGACCCTCAAGTAGCCTACTGGTTGCTCCAATGAAACGTTTATCGGCGGTTGTACCAATGAAGCGTTTGTCGGTGATTGGGGTGGTATTAATGATTCATTTGTGCCAGAAACTTGGCTCCCGCCGTTATAAACAAACGTCAGCAGTGACCCAGATGAGTAGTTTAGGTTCAATGCTGTGCAATTGATTAACATCGAGTTTGTTGTGTCGTTTGCAATGCCAATGCCTCCTGACACATCGTTGAATTGTACGTAGCTTCCTGCTCCTTGTCTTAAGGATACGTCCTGAACGACGCTGTCGAGCAGTAGCATGTTTGATTGGGCTTGTTGAAATTCTGAATCGGCCATTTGTAGGGCTAAGATGTTGATTGAGACGAAGGAAGCCACGACCAGTATGACGAGAAGCGTCGCGGTAATTATGATCGTGGAGATCACTGCGGAGATGCCTTTGTTTCGGCGATCTTTGGGATTCCTTTTTAGGGCTGTGTTTGGCGTTGTCGTCTATGTTCCTCCGAACCCTTGGAACGGGATTGTTAGGAAGCGTGAGACCGATATGAGGACGAGTGCGAGGATCACGAGGATGATGCGCGCGCTTGGGTAGAGTCTTTCGGATGTCATTTTTAAGGGGTCACCCGAATCCTTGGAACGGGATGGTCAGGTATCGGCCGAGGCATATGAGTACTACCGCCAAGACGACGAGGATAAGGGCGTGTTTGAACCCTGCTGAGACGGTTGTGCTGCTTATTTTCCCAGTGACTATTCCTGTGAGGTAAGCCTGCAATATGAGTGGTGGGACGATGATGGTGGCGAATTGGCTGAAGGGTATGGCTTGGTGGGCGTAGCTGTAGAGGACGGTTTGCGTGAAGCTCAGGAAGACCATGGTGGAGAACAGGAGGATTGCGGCTCCTATGTAGGGCATTATCAGCAGGGGCTTCAGCATCTCTTTTTTCTCTTTTTCTTGTGATGAGAGCAGTTCGCTGAACCGCGTGAGTGTTTCCATCGTTTCAGGTGTGCCGCCTCCGACTTCTATGGCGTCAACCATGAGGTAGAGGTTGATGAGTGCTAGCCATGAGCGGATTTTGGTTCTGAGAGTTTCGTAGATGGTTTTGAATGGTAGGCCCCAGCGGATCTGTCGTGACGCTGTGCTGAGGTGTTTTGTGAATCGTCCGTAGTTTCTGCCTGCGAGGTTTTCCATGCAGCTTTCCGGTGAGGCGCCTGTCTTGCGGGTTTCTGTGAAGTCTCGTAGGAAGTTGGTGATTTCGCTTTCCAAGCCCTTCCCTCTTCGTGCGTAATAACTGTGTGCGTAAGCGGCTGGTGCGTGACCTACGATCAGGGCCAACGCTAGGCCTAGGGACGCTTCGAACCCCTGCTGTAGGCCGACGGTCTGTCTCAGGAAGACGATGAAGTCCATGAAGGGTTTAGCGAAGGGTGGACTCAGATCGGGCGAGAGGAAGGGGAGGAACATTGTTATGAGCATGAATATCATGATTGGGAGAGTTGCCAGAAACACTTTGTATGGTCCCCATTCGCTCACGGGTTCATGCACCTGCTGGGCGTCTGCCAAGTAGATGAACGCCACGGACAATAATGGCACCAAGATGTAGGCATAGAGCAGGTAGTTCTCTGTGGTGAAGGCGCCGTGCCAGTAGCTTGCGAAGGCCGTGGAGGTCATGAAGATTATGGCGAGGCTGAGGGTGACGAGGATGCTTATGGATACGTATGATTCCATTAGGACGGCTGCGCGGTCGGCGAACGCTTTGACCTTGACGGCCAGGTCGCGGAACATGGTTTCGGTTCGGACTAGGAGGTAATGCACGACGTCGCCGCCCGTTTTGAGGGTTGAGGCGTAGCCTAGGAACAGGTCTCTGTAGTCTCTTGAGGGTAGGTGTTGGGCTGATTTCTCCATGGCTGTTACTGGATCAATCCCCTTCATTTGAACGTCGACTTCTATGTCTTTGATGGTCTTGGCTAATTGCGGAAGAAGCGGGCAGTCTTTGAGTCTTCTGAGGCTTGCATAGGGCGATAACCCACCCGTTGCCATGACGCTGATGTAGGCTCCTGCGAAGGGAACTTCCGCATCGAGCTTGGAGGATCGGTCACGCGCTATGATTTTGGGTATCGCGTAGCCCAGAAGCAGCACCACGAAAGGAAGTGGGATCAGATAGAGTAAGCCCGTGAGGACTATGATTGGAACCATGACTATTAAGGAAACGAGGAAGATGAAGCCTATCATGGCAAAGTAGGCGCTCGGGTAGATCTTCAACCCTGCGTCTCCAAGGCTTTGGTCGAGTCTCGAGCGGCCGTTGAAGTAGAATACTTTTGAGATGAAATTGCCCAGCCAATCAAAGTGCCGGTAACTGAAACCTGCTAGGCTGAACGCGGATTTCTTCTCCGTTTTTTCAGCCTCCGTTTGGTTTTTCCCTCGGAGTCTCCTCCATGCTTGGAAGTTGTTCCTTGAGGTAGTAGTTCGTGATGTACTTGGCCATGTCGACGTTTTTTCTGATGCCGTTTGCTCTCAGTTCTCGCAGGTAGATGTTTCGTCGGCCGACTTCTTCAAGCACATCCTTGAGGCCTAAGCCTGACCTGAGAGCTATCTTTTGCATTTGTTCGCTGTTCTTGAAATCAACGTTGAAGCTGTCTGTGAGGGGGTTCCACTTGGCGATCTTTCGGTATTCACCCTTTTCGGTGATTTCGGTTATGGATGTGAGTCTTCTTCCGAAGGTCATGCTGCCGTGAGGGTTTGGAAGCTGGACTCTTTCAATCATGCAGGCCATGTTTATGAGGGGAACGTACGTTTTTGAAACGTTCATGGGTGGGCTTGTCAAGCGTTTTATGGCGTAGTCCAGGCTTTCGGCGTGGAGTGTGGTTAGGCCTCCGTGGCCCGTGGCTAGGGCTTGGAAGAGCACGAAGGCTTCTTCGCCTCGTATTTCGCCCACTACTATGTAGTCCGGCCTGTATCTGAGCGATGTTTTCACGAGGTCGAAGAGGGTTACCTCTCCTGTTTTAGCCGTGCCGAGACCGTAGCTTTCGCGGCTTACGAGTTGCACCCAGTTTTCGTGGGGAATGTTTAGTTCGGGTATTTCCTCGACGGTTACGATTTTCATTTGAGGTTTGACCAGGCTGGCGAGGGCGTTGAGCGTGCTGGTTTTGCCTGCGCCCGTCCCTCCTATTACGGCCATGGTCATGCGGTTCTCGATGAGCATCCAGAAGTACGCTGCTAATTCCTCGTTTATCGTGTTGAGTTCCACGAGGTCGATGATGCTGAACGGTTCTTCGCGGAACCGTCTTATGGTGAAGGAGCCTCCTTTCGGCGAGACCTCCCGGCGGAACGTGGCCGCAAACCTGTCTTTCCCCGGAAGCATGGCATCTAGAATTGGGAATGCGGTGCTGATGTGTTTGCTGCTGAGATGGGTCAGCTTTATGATCAGATTGTCCAGCGTGGCTTCGTCTGTAAACGTGAGGTTGGTGGGCATGCTCTCGTATTTGCGGTGCCAGACGTAGACGGGTATGCCCACGCCGTTCACGCTCAGGTCTTCTATCATGGGATCGTTCATTATCACGTGGATGTGTCCGAAGCCGAGGAAGTCCCTTTGGAGATAATACAAGACTCGCGCCCAAGTTTCTTTGGTCATGTTCTTGGAAAACCCGTATTTCTTGGCAAGCCTCCGTGCCTCTTTTCTCAGGTGGACTCTTGGGTCAACACCGTTTTTGGGCGGTTCAATCTCCTTGCTTATTATCTCGGTCAGCTTCCGGAGGACTTCTTTTTCTGTCTCTGAAATCTGAACTTCTTCGACGTAGTACGCTTTGCCCCCGCCTAGCTCGGGCAGCGAGGCTATGGTCACGTTTGAGTAGGAAGCCTGAATCGGATAAGATTCTATGACTTTGGCGTTCTCAGGAATAGAGCCAAATATCACTGTGGCAGGAAGGGGCGGAACTTTCTTTGAGAATAATTCTCTTAGGCTTCTTGAAATAGTTGGTCCTAGTCCTTTCAGCCGATCCTGAATTTTCGACTTCTTTTTCTTCTGCGTCATTTATTCTGTTCCTCGAATATTGAAAGAGGGAAAGTTGAAAAGAAAAGGGGGGATGTTTTTAGACGTGTTTATTGAAGGACTATGACCTTCGGATATTGACTGCCCGATGTTGTTTGAATCATTACCTCGACAGACATTCCTGAAGTCCAAGTGCCACCAGCATTAGGAAGAAGTATCGTCAGATCGCCTGACCCTTTGCCTGGGTCATATGGTGTTAGCGGGAAGTTTGTAACTGGTACATCAGTAAGAGGGTAAGCGTTCCCGGGTTTTCCATTGTAGAAGATTGTGGCGGGATCTATTGTCGCAGTGGCTGTTCCGGTATTCTTAAGGGTCATATGTATTGTATAAGTTCCGTTAGTGTTGCTGGCAGCATATGCGCTGATAAATTGTAGTTTTTCGTATTTTGTGAAGCTTGCGCCTAGTCCGAGGACCCAGTAGGCTACTGCGATTGACATGACGATGGCGATGGCGACGATGATGATCGTGGCGATGACGGGGCTGACTGCTTTTCTGCATCCAAATATTCTCTTCATGTGTAAATCACCTCCGAGTCCTATTCTCTTATGCAGTCGATCTTTTGCACTCAGATATTTAAGTGCGCTTCTGCACCCTGATATGTACTGGTGCTAGAATAAAAGAAATATGGAATTATCCTCTAGATGAAACTTCTAGTGGCGGATCGTACGACAAGAATGAGTTCACTGCATAAACTGGGGGTTTTGAGAAGCATTTCCTAGATTGTGAGATTTCCATCGATCATCGGTTAGTTTAACCCATGCCCGCAAATCTCAACGGGCACTTCCGATTTTGTGGATGAGAACGCCTAATCTTCTTCCTCCTCTTCTCCTTCTTCTTGCTCCTTTTTCTGCCCTTCTGTCTGTTTCTCTTCCTTTTCTTTCATAGCTGAAATTGGCTTTTTGGCGCGTCTTCTGCGAACCGCCACTACTACTAGTAAGACTACTAGGATGACCACAACCACGATTATGGCGATCAGTATTGGTGGGGAAAGCCCCAGAATGGTTGATGGTTTGCTCGTGAGGGAAATCGTAACGCTTGCCGTTTTTCCAGCTTCGAGGACTATGACTTGGCTATTTGATTCAAACCCTGACTTCTCCGCGTTGATATTGTACGAACCAGTCGAGACGTTATTAAATGCATAAAACCCAGCCTCGTCTGTGATTCCGCTCACAGATAAGACGCCTGATGGTTGAACCGTCAGACTCACGTTCGCTCCGCTAATCGGGTTGCCGTTTGTCTCCGTGATTACGAGCAGTATGGTTCCCGTCGTGATGGTGGAGTTGATGGTGACCTGCACGTTTCCCTGTCCGCTGTTGTACCCCGCTTTGGAAGCGGTTGCCTGGATTGTGCAGATAGTCTGCTCCGTCACGGATGGAGCCGTGAACGCTGAGGTGTAGTAGCCGTTTTCCTCGTCTGTCACCGCTGAAAAGTTGCCGCCGTTATCTGACGTGAGCTCGACCGTGGCGCCCGCTGCTGGGCTGAGCCCATTGTACGCGACGTAGACCGTTATATTCGTTTGTGCGGTAGAGTTTATCATGCTGGGCTGAGCCGTGACTGTGACATTCAAGCTGATGGGCTTGACGGTGACTCGAACGTTTGCCTGGCCGCTCGTGTACGTGAGTTTGGAAGCGGTTGCCAAGATTGTGCAGACGGTCTGTTCAGTCACGACGGGTGCCGTGAACACTGATGTGTAAGAGCCGTTTCCCTCGTCTGTAGTGGTCGAGAAGTTTCCTCCGTTGTCCGATGTGAGCGTGACTGTGGCGCCGGGAACGGGGCTGAGCCCGTTAGACGTGACGTAGACCGTCATAGTCGTCTGCCCGCCAGAGTCTATCGTGTCCGGTTGAGCCGCGACTGAAACGTTAAGGAAGATGGGGGAAACCATGACCTGAACGCTAGCTTGGCCGCTTGTGTACATGGGTTTAGAGGCCATTGCTAGGATAGTGCAGGCCGTCTGCTTGGTCACGAACGGAGCCGTGAACACCGACGTGTAATACCCGTTTCCGTCGTCCGTCATCCCTGAGAAGCTGCCGCCGTTATCCGAGGTGAGGTCGATGGTAGCGCCCGCTGCTGGGCTGAGCCCATTGTACGCGACGTAGACCGTTATACTCGTCTGCCCGCTAGAGTTCACCATGCTGGGTTGAGCGGCGACAGAAACGTCGAGCGTGTACAGGTCTATGACGTAGGTCGTGACCGTTGCCTGTCCAGTCTCGTAACCCGACGTTAAGGCAGTTATGACGGTGGAGTTGCCAGAGTAGGTGGACGAGAAATTGACCGTCGAGTACGTTTCGCCGTAGGGAATTGTCGTCGTGGAGCTCACGTTTCCTGCTTGAGGCATTGAGGAGAACAGGTACACGCTGACGTTGCCCGAGGGGTCTCTCGCTGGATTTCCTCCGGAGTCCTGAAGCTGCACCAAAACATCATCGTAGGACCCAGCGTCCGCCGGTAAGGACGGAGGAACACAGTACACGCGGAGCTTTGAGGGAATCGGCCCAACCGTGGTCAACGACTCGTTACTGCTTTCACAGTTCGTGGCCACAGCAGTAACCACGGTACTGCCCGACATGTACGTCGAATTGAACGTTGCCTCAGCGTACGTCGCACCGCTCGGTATCGTTATCGACGGGTCAACAGTGCCCACTAAACTGTCAGACGAGGATAGGAAAACTGCGATGTCACCGCCGGCCCGCGATATCTTGCCTGAAGAGTCCTGCAACTGAACGGCAACCTGCTCGTAAGGAACCCCGTCGGCAGGCACTTTAGGAGGACCCACATAGACCTGAAGCTTCGTAGCGCTTCCGCCGACAGCCTGCGTCGTAACCTGTGCTTGCCCTGTCGAGTAACCTGAGGCTATAGCAGTGATAACAGCTGAACCAGCAGTAACAGTCGTGCTAAAAGTAGCCGCTGCGTAACTCGCGCCCGCATGTATAACAACGGAAGGGTCAACCGTTCCGACAGTAACGTTGGAACAAGACAGAGTAACGGTCACGTTTCCGATCGGAGCCTTCGCGGGCAGCCCGCCAGAATCCTGCAGCTGCACCAATATGCTCCTGTAACTGCCACCGTCAGCCGGCAAAACCAGAGGAAGAACGTTCACCGCAAGATTAGACGGCACAGGCCCAACCGTCGTAATCGACTCCTGAACAGTCGCAAAACCCGAAGCCGACGCTGTGATCGTCGTCGTACCAGGCGTATACGTCGAATAGAAATGGGCTACAGCGTAGGTTTCCCCAGAAGGAACAGTAACGACACTGTCAACCGAGCCTATGTAAGTCAGAGACGAGGACAGGTGCACAACAACGTCCCCAGTAGCCCTCACGGGAACCCCCTGCGAGTTCTGAAGCTGGACGAAAATCGCCTCGTAAGCACGATTATCAGCCAGAACCCTGGGAGGACCCACGTAGATCTTCAACTGCTCCCCAGACCGAGCCTGTCCCAAAATAGCGCTCCTCTGAACCCCAGACTGAGCACACAAAAGAACGAGAACAACCAGCGTTAACGCTGAAAACAAGGTCCTCCGCACAGTAACATCACCAAGAGCTTCTTGATTGTACCCCGAGCCTATATTAGATTTATGCAGTGCCGGCCTCTCGACGCGGACTCGCAACCAGAGAGCGACCGAATTCCAAACAGCTCCTCAAATACAAAACCTCTGCCACAAATAAGAATATGTCAGAACTTTAGTTTCTACTTTTTGAACGCGCGCGCTAGAAGGGAGCGGTCGTGCAGTGTCGCTTTCATCTCCAAGGTCCAAACCCACATGTTGGACAAGGAAAAAGAAAAATGGGAGGTTGCCTTTGACCTTCTTTCCTACTTCTCTTTTGCCGTGCTCATTATCAGCGAAACCATGTAAATCAAGAGTCCCAGAAAAGCAACGACGCCAAAAGCTATGCTCACGTAGACTCCGTTCATGTACGCGTCTCTGTCCAGACCGATAACCAATGAGGGCAAAGAGAGCAGCAAGGAACTCAGCAGTCCCACTAGGCAGACGAAGCATAAAACAGCCCCAGCGATACCAACGTTGGACAAACGCACCATAGTCTTATCCCTGAAAACATGATATTGAACAAGAACAACTTATAACATTTTTCGTGCAACATCAAGAAGCAGTGGCACACGAGCTTGACTTGATTCATGTTTCACGTAGGGGAGGAGAGGAGATTCGGATGGAAAAGGTCTGCCTCTTCGGCTCGTTTACAATCTGTCGTATGCCAACAGTATTATCGAGTAGAACAGGATGAGGGCTGAGATGGTAGGAGAACCAGGGGAGGGCAGCATAGTGAGGGTAACCACGATGACGCCTTCACCAGAAAGCGCGCGCTAACCTTATTCACCTGATTACCGCGGCTTTTTCACCAATCCGCACGCGAGCGCTCTTTGAGCTACTGTCCTGTCCCTGCGATCGTGACGTCGAAGCTGAAGCTTGCAATGCCGGTTGTGTCGGCGGCGACCGTCAGCGTGAGCGTAGCAGTCTTGGTGCTTGCGGAGTTAATGGTTTGGCCTTGGAAATCCCACGTCAGATTCAAGCAGTTGGAGGCGTTGTTCGGGTTCCAGTTTAGGACGGCCATGCTCAGCACTAGAGGCGTGTTTCCCTCATTTCGGACATAGAACGTTTTGCTGTTGGCAGTTCCCGGCGTGAGGATGCCCCAGTCTATGCTCGTCGTAGCATTAGTGCAGGCACTGTCCCAGTAGATTGAGACGTTGACTTTTTTCATTTGACCTTGGTTTCGAATGCTCTTACTGGAAGGCCCCGCCAGCGCCGTCATGGCGAAAACTGCCACCATTGCGGTCGCGGAGAGAGCTATGGTTGTGAGGAGTTTGGAGCTGAGTTGATACGTCATAGTTAAGATTCAAAATAGCGAATCGTAATAAACATTATTATTTACATGTTGAACAAAGCTACACACTCGCGCACACTTGCTTTTTTCGACGCGTAGCGGAAATTCGATTCATACTCATGATCTGACCAATGCAGCTTTCTCAAAGTCTGTCGTAGGCCAGAAACATTATCGAGTAGAACAGAATGATCGTCGAAATCGTCCACGAAGGCACATGGAAGCCTGCGGTAAACCACAGGAAATAGTCAATCGACGCATTGAACAACTGAACAATGCAAGAGATCTTTATCAATCGTCTAATATTGTTCTTACTGATCATCGCTGACACCTGCCCCCCTCTTCCAACTCGAGAAGATAATTAGGTTATGAATCCACAGAACGTATTCGAGATCAGCAAATGCGCGCGCTAGAACTGGAAGCTCTACCGCTGAATGCAATACCTAGACGAATCTCCTAGAAGAAAGTTCCATAACGCTTTATTAGGCTTCAACCGCTAGTTGTATTCGCATTAAAGAAAGGAGAAAGGAAAAATGAAAAGAAAAACAGCGAATTCGCTAATTGTCTTGATTCTAGCAATCTCAATAACCATGATCGCATACTCAATAACAAGAGCAAACGCGGATGGAATAGTACCAACTGTCCAGACGGACAAAACAGATTACTCGCCAGAAGACTTGGTAACCATTTACGGAACGAGCTTCACACCGAACGCTCCAATAACAGTCAACGTCACAAGACCGGACGGTGTAATGACCAGTTCGCTCGACAACCTATCCGGACCACATGCAGTCACAATCATTTACAATCCAGACGGAACGAGCGACGACGCTGGAAGCTTCACGGTCACCTACCAACTCGACGGCATAACCGGAACATACAACGTAACAGCAACAGACGGAACAAACACAGCAACAACAACATTCACCGACTCTATCCAAGTTAGCGCCATAGCTTCTTCAAATTCAGGTGGGACACCAACGACCAGTTTCTTGACCACAAGCAACGTGTACATTAATTTCACTACCAACGGCAATGGAAATGTAACGGTGAACGTATATGTTGTAACCAGTATTCCGTCTGAAGGTCAAACTTTAAGTGACTTCAGAGGAAGCTGGACATCTATAACTTTGACTACGACTAAATCACAGAATAGTTTAGTATGGAGTGCCCCTACCACCACGGGTACTTACTATCTGGTTCTTGACTATGACTCTAAAGATACACCTGATGGTAAATACAATGCAGCTACCCCTAAGAACGATCTTGTATCGTCTGCTTTCACGATCAGCTATCCCGCTGTCACCATGACTGTTAGCTATTCGGTCAGTGACGGCGGGTCTCCGACTGCCCCGGTATTTCATTATGTAGACACTTCTGGTACAAGCCAAAACTACACCCTCACTACGAGTGCGCACAGCATCACTACTGTTGGGGCTGGTACAGCATGGTCTGTGACCCCGAATCCGCTTACGGGTTCAACCTCAACGGAACAATGGTATTCCACTGATACATTATCGGGAAATGCCCCTTCAGGTGAAAGCCAAACAAAAGTGTTCACTTTCGTCCATCAACTCAAACACACTATCACAAGTTCGCCAGCAACAGGAAGCGGATATGTAACCGTAGATTCAGTTGCTCAAGCAACGCCGTATACGACGCCTTGGTGGGACAGTGGCTCGTCCCACACGATAGCCGCAAACTCAATTGTCACCATCGTCTCTGGTCAAAGCCAATATATCTATTCAAGCTGGAGCGATTCTGGGACTCAATCACACTCGGTGTCGCCAACAGCAGTCACGACTTACACTGCCAACTTCCAGCTTCAATACTACTTTAACGTTTCATCTACGTATGATAGTCCAACTGGAGAGAGATGGTACAATTCTAAGTCTAGTGTATCATCGACTATCACAAGACCAGTTTCTGGTGGGACGGGAATCCAATATGAGACAACGGGTTGGACAGGTACTGGAAGTCTGAGTTCCGGAGGGAGTGCAGGCTCAAGCTCCACCGGCTCATTTACGCTTGATGCCTACACAACCTGCACGTGGAACTGGAAGACTCAGTACTATTTGACTGTGACTTCCGATCATGATACTGCTACCGGCGAAGGATGGTATGAATCTGCTGCCACACCGAGCGTGGGTATGACTGACACCACGGTTAGCGGAGGAACCGGAGTTCAGTACGTCTTCACCGGATGGTCGAGCAGCGATACAGGCGGCTACACTGGTTCTGATGCTCCTCATACCGTTACAATGAACAACCCGATAACTGAGACGGCTCAATGGAAGACTCAGTACCTGGTGACTTTCAAGCAGACTGGTTCTGTTGTGGCTCCAAAGGTCACTTACCATATTGACAGCGGTTCAGACGTTCAGGACACTGTAGAGTTCAGCGTTTGGGTTGACAGCGGTCATCAGATAACGTACAGTTATGAGTCTCCTGTTTCTGGAGGAACAGGCACTCAGTATGTTCTGACTGACACGAGTCCAACTTCGCCTCAGACAGTGAGTTCAGCGTTTGATGTTACTGGCACCTACAAGACTCAGTATTACATCACCGTTACGAGCGCTCATGACACGCCTACTACTTCAGCTTGGGTTGACCAAGGCACCGACTTTACTGCTTCAGTGACGAGTCCGGCTGACATCGTTGCTAATGATCATCAGTGGGTTTGCACTGGCTACACTTTGGATGCTAATGCGCCTGTCACTGATGGAACCAAAAGCTACGGCTTCACCGATGTTCAGTCAGCGCATACCATAGTCTTCAACTGGAAGGAGCAGTTCTGGATAGCTGTTTCAAGCGCTCACGATTCGCCTACTGCTTCAGACTGGGTTGACTCTGGCGGTAGCTTCACTGCTAGTGTGACGAGCCCTGCTGACATCGTTGCTAATGATCATCAGTGGGTTTGCACCGGCTACAAACTTGACGGTGGAGTTCTGACTGCAGGAACCACGTACACCTTCAGCGGTGTAATGGCTAAGCACACGATACAGTTTGATTGGAAGGAGCAGTTCTGGATAGCTGTTTCAAGCGCTCACGATTCGCCTACTGCTTCAGACTGGGTTGACCAAGGCACCGACTTTACTGCTAGTGTGACGAGTCCAACTGAAACCGTTGCTAAGGATAACCAGTGGGTTTGCACTGGCTTCAAGGTTGACAGTGGTTCTCTTACTCCAGGGATAAGCCACACTTTCACGAGTGTAGCTTCTGCTCACACGATAGAGTTTGATTGGAAGCAGCAGTTCTATTTGACTGTTGACACTTCTCCGGCAAGCATTGACAGTCCGACTGGGGAGGGCTGGTATGATACGGGCGTTACTGCTCATGTCACCACTGCTCAGTACGATGACATTGTTCCAGGAAGCTCGCGGTACAGGTTTGATTCTTGGACTGGTGCTTCTGGAACGTACTTAGACGCTACGGTGGTCATGGGTTCTGCTAAGACTGCGACTGCCAACTACGTGGTTCAGTATTACATCACCGTTACGAGCGCTCACGATTCGCCTACTGCTTCAGCTTGGGTTGACCAAGGCACCGACTTTACTGCTTCAGTTACGAGTCCGGCTGACATCGTTGCTAATGATCATCAGTGGGTTTGCACTGGTTACAGCATTGATGGAGGAGCTTCTACTTCAGGGACGAGCTACAAGTTCACGAGTGTAGCTTCTGCTCACACCATAGTCTTCAGTTGGAAGGAGCAGTTCTGGATTCAGGTTAACAGCGCTCATGACACGCCTACACTTTCAGCTTGGGTTGACCAAGGCACCGACTTTACTGCTTCAGTGACGAGTCCGGCTGACATCGTTGCTAATGATCATCAGTTTGTCTGCACCGGCTACAAACTTGATGGTGGATCATTGACTGCAGGAACCACGTACACCTTCAGCGGTGTGGCGGCTAAGCACACGATAGAGTTTGATTGGAAGCAGTAGTTCTATTTGACTGTTGACACTTCTCCATCAAGCGTTAACAATCCGACTGGACAGGGTTGGTATGACACTGGCGACACAGCTCATGTTAGCACTGCTCAGTACGATGCCATTGCTTCAGGTTCCAGGTACAGGTTTGATTCTTGGACTGGTGCTTCTGGAACGTACTTAGACGCTACGGTGGTCATGGGTTCTGCTAAGACTGCGACTGCCAACTACGTGGTTCAGTACCAACTTGCTGTCACTACAAGTCCTGCCGTAAGCCCGACGCCCGTGGTCACATTTGTTTCCGGTTATGACTCAGGCGGAGGATGGTACGACACAGGCAGTGCTGTGAAAATTGATCCTGACTCGCCAGCTGGCTACACATTTGACCATTGGGTAACAAACGGCGTGGGCTCAGGTTCAAATGTTCCATTGCTCGTCACGATGAATTCCAAGAATGACATAGTTGCGGTCTTCGGCTTCAATTTGGCGGTCGAAACCGGATTCAAGCCAGGTGATTCTCCATCGTTTGCTTCAGACCCATACCTAGACGAAATCCTGTGCGTCCTCAAGAAGGCCACAGCAACTTCATACACGCTGATTGGAACCTCACCGGGAACATACGACTACGCCATCAGCATCAAGAACACAGGAACAACCACATTCACCTCAATAACAATCACTGTAAAAGGAAATGCAGATCATTACTTCAAAAGCAATAACCCAATCCGCGTACTTGATGTAAACGGCAACGTCATCACATCCCAGTTCACAATATCTGGTATATGGCCCACTATCACTATTGCAAGCAACCCGTCCTTCCAAGGCTTGCGCGGCTCAGCTTCGCTATACGTGACGATTCACTTGGACTATACGAAAAAAGGCAGCCCTGTATCGACTACTCAATTCTACAACAAAGCATACACATTCCAAACAGAAGTTTCAGGATTAAGCGGCCCGAACTCTGGAGGAAACAATGCGTACGGCTCTGTAGTTTTCCTCAGCAAGAAGATGACCGTAATCTACGGCTTCGTGAAAACATCATCAGGCGTACCGATTAAAGATGCCACAATAGACTTGTACAAGGGCAGCACGCTATATACCGTTCACACGGACGAAGATGGCTTCTACTGCTTCATCAATAGCGTCGAAGACGACAACAACAACATCGTCACTCTATCAGGCGGAACAGTTTATACTTTGAGATGCACACTGTCAGACAGCACAGTCTTGCCCACCAAACCAGTTGCAGCCCAAACAGACACTGCTGTCCAAGTGCTGTTCACCAAACCATAAGCAGACCATTCGCGAACGTTACTCAACTTTCCCTTTTTTTCAATTCTTCATTTCTGAGCAGATCTTCTGGACAAAGCCGCAAAACACTATTGTTAGCGCGCGTGCGTGCGCCGTTGCCAGAGGGGTGGGAGGGGGTTACGAATTAGTCTATATACTACAGTCCAAGCGCGCAGAGATTTTGAACAAAAAAAAGAAAAGGTAGATTCTTCTACTCTACGTAGATTCTGATCTGCAGTAGCTTTAGGCCATTGTTGTCGTAGTTCCAGAAATAGTTCCAAAGTGCATTGTCAAACAGATAGTACCTTACCGGGTTGGCTACGCCATCATCTGTAGTGTCAACGTAGATTGTTGTAAGCTCCAACGTTTTGTCAGTGAATTTTGCTCCTGCTTTGGTTCGTATGAGGCTCACGGATTCCAGAGAATACCAGTAGTTGCCAAGTTCATCGACAAATCCGCTGGTCATAGTTGCGCTTCCGCCTGGTTTGCCGAGAGCTCTCACGTATATCCTGTAGACGGCTGTTGTGGTTGTTCCTGGATAGGGATCCATAAGTTGCAGTGTTGCACTTCCATCTGTACCCTGTGGATCTATGACGTTGAATGAGTCGCCCTGTACCAGCCAGATTTTTGTGTCCACCCCCCACAGTTTAACAAATATTCTGTGACCATCGTTATCCCACACGTCGCCATTCTTTTCCTTAGGAACGCCGATGATGTTAAGGTTGAAGTGAGCTCCGCTGGGGGCACCGTTGCCCGTCTGACTTGCAGCCAAGACCGGAAGGACCGCCATCGATGCCGCGACTATAGCTAAAAATGCCAAGAAGCTTTTTCGCATGTCTTTTTTCATGTTGTTTCCCTGATGAGAATCATGTATATGGAGTCTTAATAAATATTATTGTAGACCAGTCCAACACCAATACTCTCACAAACTAGCGCGCGCGCTAAGAAGTGATGTGCCTAGGCTTCTCCTTTGCCGCAAGACTTGTTGCAGTGTTTCATATCATTGAAATGCTTATATAACTCTTCGATTTAATGAAACTCTATGAAAACGGCGCTTTCAGAGTATGCCTTCAACAAGTTAGAAATACGGATACTGAGAGAACTTGCCCGAGGAGAACGATCACTCCCTCAAATAGAGGAAGCCCTTTCGATCAAACCATCTCTCCTGTCCTACGACCTCAGGAAACTTCTTAACAGAGGCATCATCAGAGTAAACGAGAAAGGATCACGAAAATACGTTCGCTTTAACGATTCCAAACACGCGTCTCTACTGCGAGACCTCTTCCTCGTCTACGATCACGTCGACTGGCAGAACATTCTCGCGGGCAAGGCTATGGAAATCCTGTTCCAGACACTCGTAGATTCTGGCAAGAACCTGCGCAACTTTCCAAAGGCTACGCTGTGGCGTTACCTCAGAACCCTGAAAGCTCACGGTATACTGATACAAGAAAAAGCCGAATACAAGATCAGTCCAAGATTCTCGAAACTCGTCAACTTCCTCGATGAATACCAGCGATTCTTCGTGGACAAACTCATTGGCTCGGTATCAGAAAACGCAGTTGTTCTGTGGCAGCAAGACATGGAATTCCTAGCCAGAGCTCCAAAGAATGTCAAAACAGTTCCCGGAGATTTCCTCAAGACAGCGACATCTATGTTCCCAGGCTTCGGCATCCCCATATTCTCCGAATTCGACATCTACTTCTATTCAAAGAAAAAGAAAAACATCCGAACAGAGGACGCCGTAATACACACGTTGCTGATCGAGCCAAACAACGTGAGATACACAATCTACGCGCTTCTCTTACTGAAGAAGAACGAAGAAAGAATAGACAAACAGTACCTCACAAGGGAGGCAGAAAAATTCGGCCAGGGCCGACAAGTGAATGAGATGCTCCAATTCCTGAGAACCCGCACTCCGTCAAAAGGCCTAGCGCTGCCCACGTGGCAAGAATTCGAAGCAAGGGCAAGAGAGTACGGGGTGATCGAATAGTGCGAGGACAAACCTTCGACAGAGAATACCTACAACGAGAATTCCGAAAACTGGCCTCGAAAACAAAGATACCTATAGTTCTGTTCATCATCGGGGGTGGAGGACTGGCCTTCTACGGACTCAAAGAGACCACAAAAGACATCGACGTCGTACTCCAGAGCCCCAACGATCTCAAGACCTTAACGGAAGGGCTGGGCAGTCTGAAATACGAAAGTCCAAGTTCCGCCGTAATAACAAGACCCTACAGCCAGACGCGAGCAAGCGCCATACTGGAGAATGCGGAGGGCTTCAGGTGGAACGTATTTGACAGACAGGTCTGCAACGCCTTGATGCTTTCAAACGAAATGAAAACGAGAGCAACTGAACTGTACAGGAGAGGACCTCTAAGAGTATTACTCGCATCCAAAGAAGACATCTTTCTCTTCAAAGGAGTAACCGAACGAGAAGCAGACCTCGACGATATGAGACTACTCGCCGAATCGGGCCTAGACTGGAACATCATAAACCAAGAATGTCAAAACCAATCAACTTCAACCGGGCGATTATGGGAAAACGCACTGTACCAGAAACTGATCGACCTAAGAGAAAAATACCACATTGAATCACCAATTGAAAAGCCCCTCAGAAAACGAGCGGAGCAAAAACTGATCGAAATCACCTTACTGGACGAGATCAAGAAAGGAAACAACGCTGTCACCGAAATATCACGAGCAATTGATGAAACGGACCATCTCGTGCGAACATCACTCAACAAACTGGCAAGAAAAAGACTGATCAGGATCGACAGATCCCACCGACCATACAAATACCTCCTTAACATTCGATCTCGAGATAAAAAGCTAATCCAGACACGGGCCTCTCAAGGGAGGCGCGCGCGAGGACCTAGACCAAAAAGTCCTTACGGCTCTCAAAAATTCATTCTCAAAGCGTTATGAATGCACTATATGCAATTCCGTACCATACCGGCCATCCCATTGTATTTTATGAGCCGGGCTAACGATGTTTCAGAGCAGGGTTCTGTTAACTTTTCGTCTGTTTGAGCTATCATGGTAACTGTCGTCAGATGATAACGGATTGTGGCGTTTTACAAGGCGGTAAAGAAAACCGTCATAGCCTCTTGCCAAGACTAATTTGCTACCTTTCTGATCTGTAGTTTCACAAAAGAAAACAACAGGGATTTCCTTCACACCTAAGAGAGAGGCATCGCAGACATGCTTTCTTACTTGCTGTGCAAGCAAGTATTTCTTGCAGTAAGGGCAACGCTCCATATAGTCATGCATAATTTTGTGTTTGCGATTCATTTGTTCTTTCCACGTCTCTAGCTTTTTTTATTCTTGCCATCTAATCCGTATTTGGTTTCAAATCCTTCAAGCAATCTTTCTTTCTCTAAGTATTTTGCAGATAGATCCGCTAGTTCCTGTTGCATACGTATGTTTTCAGCTTTGCACTCCTCAAGTTTCTTGGTTAGACCTTGTCCTTCCTGTATTGCCCCGTTGAGCCATGCCAACTGTATCCACTCGTGGCATTCCTTCGCCATGTACTTTTTCTCCATCTCTTGCCGAGCTCGGCTATAAGCATTCAAAGCATTGTTCAGACAATCAGAAAGTGACATCGTCTTCAATCCATACTGCAACAAATTGTCAAACGGCGACGGTCTATTCAGGTACCTTAGTTCAGTAGCTTTAGAGGTAAAAACAAGTACGCCGTCCCTAAGTCGTCGAAGGAATGTTTCAACCTCTTCTATGTAGTCAAATTTCTTTTCCAAGAGAGTCATTGCCTCTTCTATACTTTTGATTTAGCGTATTTGTTTGCAACCTCTCTTGCTTTCAGTTCTGAAAGAGCATGTGCTTTTATCCATGCTTCTACTGCTTCTTCTACCAATTCAGACACAGTTTTGTTTTGTCTTATTGCTTCGATTTTTGCTTCTCTCCATATATTCGGTTTGATTGATACCTCAATACTACTTGAGGTATAGTGGTATGGCAAACGACTTGCGTGAAGAAAGAGGCAAGGAAATAGCTGAAACACCAAACCAAGTCAAACGCATAGACGACAACGAATACAAGGTAATGTCTCAATCCAATCATGGTGTCTATGAAGTTCTGAAAACTTCTCTCGATTGGATGTGCTCATGCCCAGATCACATATATCGCGGAGTCAAATGCAAGCACATTTTCGCTGTTGAGTTTTCAAGCCAAATAAGAAAAGAAGTTCAAATTAGAAGGATTGAGCCAGAAACAAATGCTCAGATTTGCCGATTCTGTGGTTCAAACCAAATAGTACATGCTGGAATGCGTCATAACAAAAACGGAGATTTGCAGAAATATCTGTGTAGAAGTTGTGGTCACTACTTCACGATAAACTTAGGTTTCGAGAAAATGCACGCTACTCCGCAGATCATCACAAGTGCCATGCAACTATACTTCACAGGCGAATCATTGAGAAACGTTCAGAAGTTCCTCAGACTTCAAGGCGTTAAGGTTAGTCATGTGGCAATTCTGAAATGGATACGAAAATACATTGGTCTAATGAACGAGTATCTTGAGAAGATCAAGCCAAACGTGTCGGACACATGGAGAGCCGACGAATTATTCGTCAAAATCAAAGGTGATATGAAATACCTATTCGCCTTAATGGACGATGAGACTCGTTTCTGGATTGCTCAGGAAATTGCCGATTCAAAATATACCCATGATGCAAGAACGCTTTTCCAAGCTGGCATAAAAGTCGCTGGAAAGAAACCCATGACCATAATCACGGATGGACTTGCAGCCTATCATCTTGCATACATGAAGGAATTTTGGACTAACACTAAACCCCGAACCCAGCATATTCGCCACATCTCTATCAGAGGTGACAAGAACAACAATAAGATGGAAAGGTTCAATGGTGAAGTCCGAGACAGAGAGAAAGTAATGAGAGGACTAAAGAAGAAAGACACACCGATTCTAATGGGCTATCAGATTTTCTATAACTACATTAGGGCTCATGAAGGGCTCGAGGGCAAAACTCCTAGCGAGGCTTGCGGTATCAAGGTCGAAGGAAAAAACAAGTGGTTAACATTGATCCAAAACGCAAGCAAGAATCATGGTTGCGAGGAATAGACGGCTTGTTTAAGCTTCTTCCTTTGTTTTATTTTCTGTTTTTTTCTTGCCCGCTCCTCAAAACTCTCCACTTTCTTCTCTAGTTCTGAAGGACTTGAAAAAATCAAGACTGATGGTTTAAAGAATATGGAACCGATTTTCTGCAATTGCTGATCACTAGTTACAAAAATATCACATGTCTCAATGTATGCCACTGCTAAATGGATGGCATCTGATGCTGAAATATTCATCTTCTTCTGAAATTCAAATGCGACATCCCATCCTTCTTCATCCAAGTATCTGACACCGATTTTCTCCGTCTCGATGAATGGTTTCAACTCTTTCCATGCTGAGTCATACACCTCTGCTAGTGCTGAAGATGACAAATCCCTTTCATGTATCTTTATTCTGATCTCGTCAAATGATCTCTTGTTGTGAATGAGTTCTCTTTCAGCAAAAGCACGCTCCTGTTCTTCTTGCACGATTTCAAGAAGAGTGAATGTTGATGTAACAACATTGTATTTGTTTTTCCGAATGTCTTGAAAGAGGGTTCTGGAAAATTCGTTTCTTCTATTCCGCGTTAGGTCAAGAAACAGATTTGTATCCAGATACAGCAAGAGTTTACGAGTCAAAACTAATCCCTTCTATCGTCGTCTCTTGCTTTTCGGTCTATACGGTTTTGTTCCTTTTCGCTTTTTTCTGGGCAAAATCAAATCCTCGCTTTCTTTCCTGTGTTCTAGTTCACCTCGTTCCATTTTTATCACTTTCCATTAACAAAAATCAGAGATGTTTCAAGAGTGCCAACGTTTTCTTCTCCATCCGACTTTTCTGACCAGAAACTTGACATCTGTGCCTTTCATTTGCTTGTTCATGTTTTGGGCTCGTTTTTGGGCTTGCTTCTTAGTTTTGAACCGAAAGCTCGTAACAGTGATAGGGCTCTTTCCCTTCCGCTTTGCGATAAGCCATTTTCGTTTTAGCCAATTATGCGAGTAAGTCGTATGGGCTCACAATGGAAAAAACGTTATTGCGCTCGAAATCAAGAAATGACCTATGGGCTCGTACGGTCATCTAATCCCCTACTGTTCGTGCGCCGAACACTATGGGCTCGGTTCACCGAAGACTTGACAGAACCAGACACCAAAAACCTAAAGAGTTTCGAGTGATACCCAGAGGTTATGAAACTGCGTAGAAGTTTCAGTGTGCTTTTTGTGTCACTATGGGCATTCTTCTCACTCTTTTCGGCACTCTCGTTTCTCTACAGGAACTATAACGTCCCATTCAAGAGCGATACGGCAAGCACACCAACCAATCCAATCCCAGAAAAATCAGAACCTGCAAATGTTCAGGTGACGACGAACCCTGATGGTTCCAAGAACCTTACTATTTCTGGTGTCGTAAGCATTCATTTCAGTGTGCAAGGGAGTGGAAACTGCTTTAGCAGTCAAAAATACGCTATCTACAATTTCGCAATACAGTTCCAGAGGTTAGTCAGTGACCTCTTAAAGGAATTTAGAGATAATTACACCGATATACTCTTGGCTCTCATCGCTTTTACCACAATTTCGTTCGTTTTCAAGCGGAACGTCTTTGCGTCTTGAAGCATGCACTTTCAGAACTTGGAAAAAATCGCATGTGGGCTCGCAAAAGAAAAATAAGAAGGTGTTAAAAGCATTGTTGTCAACATAACCGTTTTTGGTGTCCTAAATGAGGCGGTACAAATTTTCCGTTTTGGCTCTAACATTCCTTTTTGGATTAGTCTTTCTTGTTATTGGGTTATATCGTTCTCCATGGGCAACATTTCAAAAAAGCACAGACATCAAAGTGGAAGGAGAGTACGCGAATGGTGTTCTAACCGCTTCTGGTATTCTGTTTGGAATCTGGGCTATAGTAATAGCAAACAAACCAAAGGGAACTAGCATTCAAGCATTTGTGGAGAAAGACCTTTTCAGAAAAATAACATTTGAATCATTTAACTTATGCCTTGGATTGTTGATTCTTTCAGTTTGGTTTTTGGTCTTAACTGCAATAGGCTGTTTTTCGTCTGTTCTTTCGCTTTTATTTAGCGCGCTCAGCTTTAGTTTCAATGCTGTTTTTATGGCTATTTCCATTCAGCACTATGCTGTTATGGACGTTGACTAATTATCAAGGCACAAAATTTGCAACAATCGAAGCTATAAGCACCAACCGATAAGTTTACAGAACCTCGTTTCGGCGTCATCAGACGAAAGTTAACAGCAAAAACTATATGACGCTAAGTTACCAGAACCCAGAGCAGCAAGGTTTAGAAAGATGAAAAGAAATGGACTTGCAAAAGACAAAAGTGACTTTGCTACTAGAAGATACTTCCAGAAGTTATTTATAGAGTTAACTTCTAGTAAAGAATGCAAGAAACAATCCATTTCTTGAAAAAAAAAGATAGGAGAATGGAGAAATAAAAATGAAAAAACTGATATCAAACCATAAGCGCACACAAATAGGCATGATATCGTTTCTGACTCTGATGATATGCTTCCTCGCACTCATGACAACAATGCCAAATGCACACGCTACCTATAACGCTCTCGGTAAGGCGCACACCCCAAACGCATCGAAGTTCCACGCTGGCGACACAGTAGACTTCACTATCATAGTCAACGTGCTTCAATTTAACGGCGGTCCTGCATTATCGATCGAAAACCTGACCATCATTGATCCGCTTCCAGCCGGCGAAACCTTCGTGACAGGCAGTAACACAAGCACGCCGTTGTCGTCGTTCACAGCTTATCCAAACGGAACGTTGTTCTGGAACTTCGGCTTCGGCCCCTTTGAGACTACGCCTCAGGCCGTAGTGTCGTATAACATCACCGTGGCCGCGAACGCACCATCGGGCTTTTTATACAATACTGCTGCAGTGGTTTATGATGAGACCCTGTCGGGGGCCCATTCTGCGCCCACAGTAAGCGATTACATATTCGTAGTCCAGCCAAGTATCACTTTGACGAAGACCCCTAGCTCATCGAAGATTGAGAACAACACGAGCGTAACCTACACTTACAACGTCACCAACACCGGCAACGTAGCGCTGACCGTTGGGCTAACTGACGATAAGTTCGGCACAATATTCACCGGCTTGTCGCTCGGTCCAGGCGTGTCTAACATAACCACCGTCACAAAAACCTTGATCGCGGACACTACTAACACGGCTACGGCTACTGGTGTTGACCAGACCGGCGCATCGGTTAGTGCAACAGCGACCGCTACGGTGAAGGTTATTCACCCCGCTATCGCTTTGACGAAGACTCCTAGCGCTAGTAAGATTGAGAACAATACAAGCGTAACCTACACGTACAATGTGACTAACACTGGTGATACGCCTCTGACTGTTGGGCTGACTGATGATAAGTTCGGCACGATCTTCACCGGCTTGTCGTTGTCTCCAGGCGTGTCTAACATAACCACCGTCACAAAAACCTTGATCGCGGACACGACTAACACGGCTACGGCTACTGGCGTTGACCAGACCGGCGCATCAGCCACGGCGATAGCTACGGCTACTGTGAAGGTTATCAACCCAGGCATTTCCTTGACGAAGACTCCAAGCGCAGCTAAGATTGAGAACAACACGAGCGTGACCTACACTTACAACGTCACCAACACGGGCGACACACCACTGACTGTTGGGCTATCGGACGATAAGTTCGGCACCATCTTCACTGGTTTGTCGTTGTCTCCAGGCTTGTCTAACATAACCACCGTTACGAAGACCTTGATCGCGAATACGACTAACACGGCCACTGCCACTGGTGTGGACCAGACAGGTGCGTCGGTTACCGCGATAGCAACCGCCACCGTTAAGGTAATTAACCCAGCCATCATGTTAACCAAGACTCCTAGCGCCAGCAAGATTGAGAACAACACGAGCGTCACTTACACTTACAACGTCACCAACACCGGTGACACGCTGCTTACTGTAGGGTTAACTGACGACAAATTTGGGACCATTTTCACTGGTTTGTCGTTGGCTCCAGGCGTGTCTAACATAACCACTGTTACAGAAACCTTGATCGCGGACACTACTAACACGGCTACGGCTACTGGTGTTGACCAGACCGGCGCATCAGTCACGGCAACAGCAACCGCTACGGTGAATGTTATTAACCCAGCCATCGCTTTGACTAAGACTCCAAGCGCTAGTAAAGTTGAGAACAACACGAGCGTAACCTACACTTACAACGTCACCAACACTGGCAACGTAGCGCTGACCGTTGGGCTAACTGACGATAAGTTCGGCACAATATTCACCGGCTTGTCGCTCGGTCCAGGCGTGTCTAACATAACCACCGTCACAAAAACCTTGATCGCGAATACGACTAACACGGCTACGGCTACTGGCGTTGACCAGACCGGCGCATCAGTCACGGCAACAGCAACCGCTACGGTGAAGGTTATTAACCCTGCCATTTCGCTGACTAAGACTCCTTCGCCTAATACCCCGCAACTTGCACCAGCAACTTTCACTTACACGTACGTTGTCACGAACACCGGCGACACAACCCTTACTGGGGTCACGGTCTACGATGAGACCTTCAACCTGCAGATCACGCTTGGAACAACGACACTGGCTCCAGGCGATTCGACTTCAGGCACGTTCAGTCAGACGTACACGGCAGCTGGCACATACACGGACGTAGCCAACGCTACCGGCGTGGACCAGTTGGGTGTAAAGGTCTTTGCAAAAGCTACGGCTACTGTTGTGGTAACATCTCCACCCAAGCTCCCGAAGCAGTTCACCTCTTCATACGGCTTTGGCGGCTTCAAGGCACCCGAAATAATCGATAATGGCCAGAACACCGTTGTACACGGCCTTAAGAGCGGTCCGAGGATTTCCTGGAACGTCACATACTACTTCGAGAATACCGCAGCATTCCTAGGCGCACAATACGACGGCCAAGCACACTACTTCCAACTCTGGGACAAATGGGGAGGTAACCTCATGGCCCTCAACTCAACACCCGTAGCCTTCAACCCAACAACTAACATTGTAACAATGGCAAACGGAAAAAGCTTCGAAATAAACTACGCCGGATACGCAGGTTACGTAGGCAACGGCATATTATTCACGGACAGCAGAGGCGGCAACGCTTGGATAACGCTACATACAGGTGACCAGCAGAATGGGACGAACCCAGGCAAAGGCAAAGGAACAACGAATGATGGGTCTTCCTACGATGCGGACCTAGTGTGGAACATAGGTTATGTAATGCCAGGCGCCAGTGTAAGCCTGACAATAGTTGTAGCTCCAGGTAAGAACCCCGGCGGCCAACTGGAGTTCACAGGCACAGGATTCGAGAAGATCAACACAGGACCAAGAGTAAGAGTCTACTCGGACGCAGCGTTCACGGACTTCCTCTACGCTATCGACAGGACCATCCAGCTCGGCGTATACGTATACGCAAACTAGCAAAGTGGTAACAGGTTACAGCTAAACCATCCCCTTTTTTTTGTGACGTAGTTGTTGGTATCCAATGATGCTTATGATTTCCCAATTTGGAGTGTCTTCGGTTTCAGAACGGTTGCAGGTTCACACGTTTCAGCCTGATCCCGATGTTGACAACCTTTAAGAACTTTGGCGATGAAGTATCGGAGGGTTAGGAGTTGAGGAAGAAGAAGGGCTTCAAGCATAAAACTCTGCTTACACTCATTATAATACTTCTCCTCGGCATCTCATCCATAGCTTTCATTCTACGGTTCCAAGGAAACGGGACGCAGTTCTGGGTAGCCGTTACGAGCGCTCATGGTTCGCCTACGGCTTCTGCCTGGGTTGACAATGGCACTGACTTCACTGCTTCAGTCACAAGTCCGACAGAGGTTGTGGCTAATGATCATCAGTGGGTCTGCGCCGGCTACAGCGTTGGCGGTGGAGATCTTACTCCGGGAACCAGCTACACCTTCACGAGCGTGGCGGCAGGGCACAGCATAGACTTCAGCTGGAAGGAGCAGTTCTGGGTAGCCGTTACGAGCGCTCATGGTTCGCCTACGGCTTCAGCGTGGGTTGACAACGGCACAGGCTTCACTATTTCTGTTACAAGCCCGACCGAGGTTGTGGCTGATTATGAATGGGTTTGCACTGGCTACAGGGTTGACAATGGGGTTCTTGCTTCGGGAACCAGCTACACTTTCACGAGCGTGGCGGCAGGGCACAGCATAGACTTCAGCTGGAAGCAGGAGCCTCTGGCCAACCAGATTAAGATTGTTGGTAAACAGATCCCCCCTGGGTACGTGATGGGCGACCCGATGGACGTTGAGCTTACGACGGGGATGACCGTTCTGTTCATCAAGAACTCGACAGAAAGAGTCTCTATCAGGTTCACCGCCCAGCTTTCAGGACAGGTCACCGCGCTCGTTATCTACGTGCAGGCCCAAGAGGGACAACCGAGAGTCCGCGTCGGCCTCCAAGAGGATGACGCAGGCTTACCAAAGGGAGAGTGGATGAGCCAGAACGGATTCGGTATCGGGCAAGTGACTAGCAGCTTTGGCTTCTTGACCGTGAATCTTCAAACATCCGTGCCCGTATCAAAGGGCAGCGTCTACCATGTCGTTGTCGAGGCTGCTGACGACCCTGTGAACGGTACTATCATGGTGATGACTTACATGGGGAAAGGCTCCGGCCAACCGCTAAACGAAGAGGACCCCGACATTGTCTGGCCCGATGCGATGATGGACTCTCTCTCTTACGATGGAGAAAAGTGGCAGGAAGAGAACAAGTGGCCGATCTTTGTTGTCAAGTACTCGGACGGCAGGTCTGAGGGGCAACCGTACTCCCTCTCAGCGCAGTGGGTAGTATGGGGTTCAACCTACGTCGGCCAGACCATCATACCTGCCTCAAACTACACGATAGGGAAGATAGCCTTCGTCGTCGGCCTCAACGGCGAACCAAAAGGCAAACTGTACTACGAGGTGAGAGATTCAAGCAACAATGTCCTGGCAAACGGATCGTTTGCTGAAGCAAGCCAGCTGACCGCACCGCGCACATGGATCGAAGTGGCCCTACCTTCACCCGTGACATTGGAAGCTGGAGAACTCTACAGAGTTGTCCTGCTTTCTCCGGGAACAGACCTTGGAAACCCGTACTACTTCTTCGGGCATGAATTCTGCTACGACCCTAGCATCGGGTACGGCGGACTGCAGCATCAACTGACCTCAAGTCTTGACGCCGGCTCAATGTGGGCCGATAACAAGGATGCAGACGCCATCTTCAAGCTGACCAACGCAGGATAGAAAGCGCTCGCTAGAGAAACCTCGATCAACAAGGCGGAACAGACTTTTGAGGACGATTCTTTGCGAATGCTCGTCCCAATGTCCCTTAGCAATTTAACGGGAGCTATCCCTTTTTCCAAGAAAAGAAAGTAAGCGCAAACAAGTGATAGCCGATCTTGTTAAAGTCAGGGATGATAGTGTACTCGGAGACATAGCCTTCCTTCTTCAGCTTGGCCTTGATTCTTGACACCGTGGGCTGAGAGACCCCAATCGCTTTCGCAAGCTCCCGGTCGCTTCTACAACTGTTTTTCATCAACTCAGAAATCAACCTTACCTGAACATCCTTCAGTGGCTTAGCAGTTCTTTTCACATCTTCGACTTCACTCATGACTCAACACCTTCCAAATCATCCCATACGCCCCTTACATGGTTACAAGACCCTTTTTTTGGCTTTTCCATGGCTTTCTCAAAATCTATTAGAGGGTCTCCTTTTCGACGAGCTTCCATCTCCGACATGAAGCTCAAGGCACAGCAGATTCATAGAAAGTACGTAAGCTCTTTTCCGTTCTCTCACGATTGGTCACGTGATTTCATGAGGCAATTTACGCCTCTAATGTTCCAAGCTCCGTGCTGACCGTTCATCCGATTGTTTGCCTGCATCATTTTTCTTATTGCGACCTGGCATCGATGATGCAAGGTAATGGTGTCTAGAAGATTCCTCTATACGCATTTATTTAGAAAGAGTACTGATAAAGCAGTGGAGGAAGAGAAGGCAACATAGTATTTGAGAGCGGGGGAGGTGAGCATGGTGGAGTTTTCAATAAACACGAAGCAAGCAATTGCCATGATTTGGACGATAGTCGCATTTGGTATATCTTTGATAGTTGTCCTAACGTTAGGAGTACAATTCTTTTCACCGGGTTCATGGCAGATGGTGGTGGCGCTGTTCTTCGCGCTCATGCTAGTCATAACACTTCCTGTCTATCTTCTCTTAGCTTTGTGGCAGATAACGTCGAAATCAGACAACGTCTAGAACGACAAGATCTCGCCACACATGGTCCTCATGAACGAGGGCAAAAGGCAGGGGATAGTCTATCGCTCATCCCCTGCGACAAACTGTGCTGAAGCTCAGAAAATGTGAAGAGCAGGAACCAAGTTCGACGCGTAATTATATCGAGTTCCTTCTTCAGCCTCCTTATATCCTGGTTGAGAAAGCGGTTAGCTCAATCTCCAAATACAAATCATCTGGCTACATTCTCAACAACCTCAGATCGTCTAGAAAGTCGCCACTTCTTGAAGCAATGAATCAAATACCAACCATCACGGAATACGTCAGCATCGTCCAGTCCCCGCCCCGAGCATCATCCGCAAACATTTAGAACGCACTGACGAGATCGAACATCACTGCACGGTAACAACACAGCAAAAACGACGTGCAACTCATCCACGACCATCAGACGTGGAAAATCACACTCCAACATTCAAAGCTTCAAACACAACTCAAACACTGACAAGACACTCCCAAGCCAGAGTGCAATACGGCACACAAAACGCTATGGACAGAAACCAGCAAGACACAAAGATCACAACAACACAAAACCAATTTGGAAAGTCATCGTTCTTTGCAACGCACTTTGCTTCAAGCTGAAATCCAAAAAAACAGCGAAAAACAAGCCTTCACTCATAGTGATTCCAAGCAAAACACGAAAGAAATTTTTGATCTACTACCTTCAGCCAACATGAGAAAGCGCATTTCAACATTCAAAAATTGAAGAGCAGGTTCAACACGCGCGCCCAAAGAACATTTCAAAGAAAATCTCACTATGCACTCAAACGGAAAAAACACACGCGCAAAACTCACAACAAACACGCCCGTGTCGAGACCATCAATCAAGCTAAAGCCAAGACTAACCCACAACTCTCAGCGACATGGAACATTACTCCTCAACATGCGAAACTTCACGCACGAATTGAAACGGCTAAACATGACCCAAACAAAGTCGCATGTCGTGCCAGCACACTTTGAGACGAAACAAGCGCCACAAAAGATGACATCTGAAGACATTATCATCGCTATATGTGTGGACGAGCCACAACGATGAAATGACGACTTAAAGGCTTTCTTCTCCTCCGTCTCCTGAGGAAGCCCAGAAACAGCAGCAAAATCAAGCTTCCTATTACACCTACGATGAACACAAAAAAGAAAAATACCCACTGAAGCATGAAAGACGGCAAAGAAACCGCAAGTATCATGACCGCCCCATCTACGAAAGTGTTATCGGCAATCTCGATTTCTCCAGGAACCCTGTCAGCAATCGCTTTAAGCACGTACTCTCCAGAAATGACACCACTCGTATTCCACTCAAAAACGATACTTCCCTCTGTCTGAGGGGCAAGGTTCGCCACTAGTTTCCTGTCTATCACAACATTATCGTAATACAATGTAACATTGAAAGACTCCGTTTCGTTACCCTTGTTTCTCACAGTCACCGTGACAAACACCGTTTCGCCACTCGTTACGGTTGCGTTGGAAGGCCTCACTGCAATAACTGCAACGTCTCTCGTGATAATCTCAAACGTCGATGAAATAGCTGGACCATACAACACACCTCCATTTTCAGGCGGCGCCGTGAACACAGCCGCTGAAACCGAAGCCGGCCCAAGCGTGGCCGTGATTGGCACCACCGAAGAAACAAGCAAAAAGGTTATGCCCGGCTGAAAAATCCTATTTCCAGTTTCAACATGCATTATTGGATGGCCCTCTGCATCTTGAACGTCCACCGTAATCGTGCCCGGTTTCTCTGACAACGCGATATTCTCCACAGTCAGGTTAAAAACGACCATTTCCTGTCTTAAGAAACGAGTTTGAGGACTTAATTCAGCGTTCAGCGTTACGACGTTTGTGATTCTCAGTATGTAACCAACCTGAAAAGTC
>Ga0315279_10001623_pt1 | contig 36845 bp, 38 predicted proteins | sample YL17G06_20_MG_FD_203694 | JGI IMG/M metagenome (GOLD analysis project Ga0315279, IMG submission 203694) | Sediment microbial communities from Yellowstone Lake, YNP, Wyoming, USA - YL17G06_20 | ecosystem: Environmental > Aquatic > Freshwater > Lake > Sediment | place: USA: Wyoming | collected...
CCCAAAGCCGTGGTATAACAGACTCGTGGACATGCTCTGACCTCCATCCAAAGTCCAATGACAACCTTCGGATATGTCAACATGTCCACCTGCCCTAACTCAAAAGTACGGTAAAACCGGATGAGCCATAAAGGTTTCGGTGCACAGAGAGATGTTCGTGGCATTCCTGGAAAGATTTATAAATCGGCGGGGCGTTAGGGTGGATATCATGGCCCTTCCCAAGAGATTCACGGATGAAATGCGTCGGGCAGAGCTGCACCTCGACAGCAGAGAAAGACACTTGATCCTACTGGGATTCGAAGGGCTCCACGCTCTGGAACGGTGGCGCACGGAGCGGGATTACCGGCGTCAGTCCAAACCGAAAGACATATGAATCACAACTCATCATCCACACTACAAAGGCTTGTCCCGGCCCGGTATGCGAAGGTACGCCTCAGAACACTCGCTAGGCACTGGGCCGACGTCAGGCCTGTCCATTCAATCGACTGAAACAGCTAGCATGTGCCCTCCGCTTTCTAGGTGAAGCGTTCTAGACAATAGAAGGAGGGTCATAACCATGAAGAACGAGGCAAGCGTTTTTTTGGAGTGGTTCGAAAAGGAACGGGAGAAGATCATCGACCGCGTATTCGAAGTCCTTGGAAAGGAACGCTACGAGGAGATCGGATGCGGGCTCGTGATGGAACTGCACCAGCAGGCCCTCACCGCCGCAGCCGCTCAAGTGGGGGATGCTCGGGCGTGCCAACATGGCACCGTCGCCGCAGTCGTTCCCTTCTCGGGGTACGAGGCCTACCGCTATTGCCTTGTCGACGATGGATCTGCGGGCGATCCAGAGCCCCCGGCGGCGAAAAAGCGGCGTGGGCCGGGCCGGAAACGGAAGGACGCCAAGGAGACCGACGGTCAATCCCCCTTGTTCCCTATGAGCGGAAGCGACCCGACTTCTGTTGAGGGTGCCGAACAATAGGGTCCGTGCGGCGCGTCTTCTCCGGCAGCCACTTCGAAATCCGGCATCTCCGGCGAATGTCTAAGCCACGCCAGGACAGAAGAAAGCGAAACGGGACACGGAACGAACAAATGGGTCGGCCTAAAGGCGTATTTGGGATAGCCGCGCTCGGATTCAACCGAGTGCGGCACCCAAGAAATCGAAAGATATTTATAGCTGAGGTCATTTCCTGTTTAGCCAGGGAGCAATTCCCGGCCCGTCACCAAAGGCAATCAAAAGACAGTTTGCGTGCAGGGGCCTGGGATTTGTGTCCCTTTTTCTCTTCACAGTCTCGATGATATCTACCAATATCCTTATTCAAGGCATCGTCGCCATCCAGGAGCGGCTGGCGCTGTACGTGAACCATGCCCGCGATTTCTATTTTGAACTCCTCTTGACGACCAACCCCTGTCCGGTCTGTGGCGAGAAGATGCGTGCAGTGGCTCCTGGCCGATGGGAATGCGCGTGTAATGCAACTGTCGACCCGACAATCGCGTTCCAAACGAGCCCATGCTGCGGCGCCGTCCTGGTCCTGCGACGTACTCACTACGCCTGTAGATCGTGTGGCACAATCGTACCGTCACGGTTTCTTTTCGATGAGTCAGTTTTCGACGCGGATTATTTCCGATCTGCAATGGCCGAGTCGCGAGAACGAAAACGTTGTGCACGCGAGGAACTCCGGCTCCTGCTGGCATCGTCGCATTCTAAGGAGCTACAGCTCACTGATGTCCCCGACATGATGGTTGTCCCCGGCCTACTGGATGCTCTCGCAGATTTCCTGCGAAGTGGAGAAGTACGTACAGATGACCATCCCCCCGTACGGTCGGACTTTCGTATGGAGCAATACAGGGCAATCGTCCTGCGCATCGTTCATGAGGCCCTGGTCCATTTTGACGCGATCCCCTTCGTCAATGAGGACTCTCGCCTCGATCGCGCACGCCGGTTCACAACGCTCGTCTTCATGGAACAGGCACGCGAAATCCGTCTGGAGCAGACACAGGCCGGCATCCTGGTGGTTCCATGCGTTTAACCCAGAAAGACAAGGAATTCATCGAGACGCTTAGACGACTGCTTGACGAGAAACAACTGAGAGTCGAGTTCCGTGAGGACGGAGCTAAGAGAATCGTGCTCCGACAGAACTATGGGGACGGCATCGAGGTGGTGTTCGGGATGACTCGACAGGGCGTCCGCTGGAGGTTCCAGCGTCTGTTCAACGAACTGTACGTGGATGCATACCTGCGCATCTACTGGATCGAGTCCAACTTTGGCGCCGACCTTAGGCACTATGCGATGGCCATCGCAAAGCAGCAGATAGAGCTTCGGCAGATGGCCCAGAAACTGGGCACCCCGCCGTTTCCTCGACGTGGAACCGGCACGAATGGGAGCGAGTCAGCCCCACCCAAAAAGTAAAGGGAAATGCCCTCCTAACCGGCGTGAACACAGCACCGAGGAGGGCGCCGAAAAGTCGTGTCCTTTGGCCTGGCCGGCCCATGACAGTGCCCACCTGCGCAGAAAACGCACGGATTCGCACGGTTCTAGCGGAGTCCCCAGTTACCGGCAAACATGGGTGTGCCAGTTGCCGACTTTTTAACACGGCCCAGATCGCACCACTCCTTCAGGAATGCCCTGTCTTGTATCTAAAGGCGAGGGTCAAAATGACACCAAGTACCAAGATCGATCTAAATCACAGCCGAATCAGCCGAATGGAAGGGCTGGATGACTTAGCCAGGACGCTTTTTCCGGGCAACAAGACACAACAGCGCGTCTTTCTCGCAATCTTCGTAGAACTCAAGTGGGCGCCGGACCAGTTTCTTCCGGCTCTTGAACCCATTGCCGATAAGCACGGCATCAGCCACCGAACGCTCGAAACCGTCCGCGCCAAGATGCGCAGACTCGGAGTCATCGATCACATCAGCCGGTTTAACAAGAAACGCGGCTACCGTGAAGGGTGGGTTTTCTCCAGACGGTTTGAGCATGGTATAGCGAGTCTTGCCGAGAACTTGGATGCCATGAAACAGTGCCGCGGCTCTGTACAGGAGAAAAAGGATAGGGATGCCGACAAATACCTATAGATCGCAAAAGGTGACTGGCGAGCCATCCCACTTGTCTGCCTCTCCAAGGTTGCGCGCACGACGAGACGACCATATGCTCAATGGAGAAGGGTGTGCTGATCCTCAAAGCGGCCGTCAAGCATTCGCTCGATGACCTGCCGCGGTAGCGAACTGCTGAGTTCACGCGTCTTACCATATCGGCCTTTTGACGTGACAAGGGCGTTCACGAGGCCGTAGAGGTCCATAAAGCTGACTATGTCGGAGAACCGGCGCTGAGTGAGCGGCCGCATTCCGGCGCCTTCGCACACCTGACGGTAGCACTCAAATGCGGTGCCTGTGGATATCTTGCTTTTGTGCTTCCCAATGCCCGTGTAGCACGCCTGAAGTGCAAGACGCTGCTGCGGGGCAAGTGAACGGATGAGTTCTTCTGTTTTGTCCACTTCGAGGCTGTGTTCGGCAACGTCCACCTCCGTTTCTGTGAGCCGCCCAGAGCTTTCTTCGGCAACTTTCACGGCCTTCACCAGCAGCTCCACAGCTTTGCGGGCGTCGCCGGTCTCCCGGGAGGCATACGCGGCGATCTTCCGTATGGCTGCTTCCTCAACTCTGTGAGTGTCAAGGGCCTTCTCTACTCTCAGGCGAAGGATTTCCAGGAGGTCCATGGCATCGTAGGGTTCGAAGATCATGTCTTGCTTCTTCAGGACGGACAGAATCCGGGGATCGAGGTTCTTCTCCCACTCCAGGCGATTGGTCAGAAACACGTAGAACAAGCGCACCGGTACCCGCTTGGGCAGAGTCTTTGCCAGGAATGTCAGGAAGATGTCGGCGTCCGAGGTGAGGTTGTCCGCCTCATCGATGAGAACACAGACAAACCCACTGTCACGGGCTAATCCCGATACGATCATCTCCTGCATCTGCTCCAAGGCAATACCTTTTCTGTAACGCCGCACGGATCCGTCCAGGGCGATGGCCAGTTCATTGAAGGCACCAAAGCAACTGCGGGGTGTCGTGAGGTCCACATAGCAGTATCGGAAAGGCACGCCACGCTCGGTACACATGCCGGAAAGAGATGAGAGGAAATGAAGACAAGTCACGGACTTGCCGGTGCCGCTTGGTCCATAGATGAGGAGATTCGGCGGGAGAAGCCCAGTGACCACGGGGGCTAGGAACTTAGCCAGACGTTCCAGATGCCTCATCCGAATGTTACGATGAAATACCTCTTGGAGGACGGCCACGCGCTCGGCCTCAGGAAGCTTCTCGTCGTCGAGGAAGGATGGATTGATCGCGATCCGGCGAGCATGACTGGCGGCCAGCGCCTGCTGTATCAGGGTCTCCGTACCGGAGCTGAGGCAGGCACTTGCCGTTGCAGAGGAAATCTTCTGGCGCATGCTGGACAGGAAATCATTCCTGGTATAAGAGGTTTTCCGAGCACTCCAGAGTGGTGTCAGGCGGGACGGGGAGAGAAGACTTCCGATGGAACCTCTTCCTTCCTTCCTTCCTTCCTTCTATTCTTTTCAATATAGAAAAGAAACCGATAACACAAAAAGGACTGAGCGCACTACTCGCTGCGGTGTTCCATCGGAAACGTTCTCCCTGAGTGCCGGCGATACGGGCATATCATTGTCTGTTCGTACGTACGTGCATTCGTATCGTCGTTCAAACGCCGCACCGCAAAGTTTATATAGAACCTATTCACTACCCTCCTGTCGTAACTGATTTCAAGGCATCTGAGCTCCCTGCAAAGCAGCGCATTTGCGCTCATGCGGGGGCTTCAATGCCCAACATCAAACGGGCTATCGCAACCACTTCACCGCCAGACCTCGTGTCTGGATAACGGAAGAAGGGCTGACGCCCAAACCAAAGGAAGGAGAGGTGAAAATGAAGCATTGAGGCCTTCTGTAGGTCTCCGACGGACGACTCCGTCGAAACACCCAATCCGGAGAGCGACAGCTCTCGCCATTTCTCAACGTATTGTTCCGCAGACATAAAAGAGTCTACGCAATAGTCATTTGACTGAAAGGCAATGGGTGCGGGATGAGCGTCAATACCGATTTCGACCGCCTCGCCAAGTAGAAGCCTTGCTGGGCGCCAAAGCGTTCTTGTCCGGTGCCTGCGGCGGACAAGAACGCCGGAGGTATATCCAAAATGGCAAAAGGAAAAGAAGAGGCTGTGAAAACAACAGCCGAACTGCAAGAGCGGCTTAAGGAAAAGGTGCTTGAGACCGTTGCCGAGTTTGAGACCGACATCATGTGCATAAGAAGTTTGGGGTGCAGAAAACATATGTGGGATGGTGCCTGTCACGATGTTTTCGACACAGTGGAGGAGGCGCTCGTCCGCATCGTCAGAAAAGGGACCCCCCTCCAAGAACGTGATGACGCCCATGAAGCAATCGGAGATATTGCATGGGCAGTGGTAACCTATCTTGACAACATATCTGGCGACCGCGTCGAGTTGGACAAAATTCTGAACGAGAAGTGCGCCGAGCTGGTGAACGGGAGCCCGTGTAGGCGATGGAAGACAGAGCGCCAAAGGCGAGCCCATAAGAAGGCGTAATCGTCTTGCGGTACGATCATACGGTCGGGCCGCCTCTGAACAAAACCCGACAGGTGAATGAGTAGCCTGTCGGGTTCTGCTTTTTCTGGGTACTTGACGAAAGGAAAGCGAATATGGTTATTAGAACGAAGTGCAAGAAATGTGGTGTGGCAATCAGGTTGGATCTTGGTGAACTCACTAAAGACGAAGCCTTGGCGGCCGTAGCGAAGATGGATGGTGTGCCGCGCGAGTGTCCGGGTCAGCACGTAGAACTCGGTGGCTGGCGGGAACTCTACGATCTTGACGATGCCATCCACCGGGCCTATGACCTTGGTGAAGGCGAGGAGGCGGAGCCCATTATCACAGACAAGGAGTACATAGAAAAGCTGCTGGCTGATGGTAAGGACATTGTCGACGGTGGCTGCAACACAGTCCCGGAACTGAACCTGCCCCGGCTCCACGACTTTCACGACTTGGACCACGTGGGCTTCGGCAACTTCAAGAACGCCACCCACCTGTTTCTCCGCCGCGACAGCCCAAACTCAACTCGGTTCTATGAACGAGTGCCTGTAGACTCCGCACATCCAGCCAGCATCCCCGCCTGACACTCATCTGTTTATCCCGCCTAGCTACTCTCTGTTTTTCAAAACCTGAACGATACAACAACATGGCACACGACCGTCTGTCCGTACGCCCGTATGGAAGTGCGAGGGGATGACCGTGTGGCCGAACCCGCATCGGCCCGACAGGACAACCATGGCCTGTCGGGCCAATAAGCCTTTACAAATAGGAGGTGACACACTATGAAAATGTATGGACACGCAAGTGAAATAGCCCAACGCATCGTAGAAGTGTTCAAACAACCGGAACGGTTGCCTGTGGCTCTTGCGCCGATCTTCATCCATAGGAAAGATGATGTCCCCTGTAGGAAATGGTCCTGGCACAACCAGCTTATCGCTGCATTGTGCGGCACCGCGGATGCCAGGGGCTTCCGCCAATGGGATGAAGCCAAGCGCAAGGTCAAGAAGGGCAGTAAGGCTATCTGGATCCTGGCGCCCTGCGTCAAGGCCATCAAAGACAAGAACGCCAAGGGCGAAGAAGTCGAACGGCGTGTGCTGTTCGGCTTTCGCGGTATCCCTGTGTTCGCGGTCGAAGACACGGAAGGTGAGCCATTGCCGGCGTGCGATGACCGGTACGATTCCTGGATGCAGCAACTTCCCCTGCTTGAAGTGGCCAAGTCCTGGGATATCACGGTCGGGACGTATACCGGCAATGAAGCCACGCCGCTTGGGTACTTTCAGTATGGACTTGGAGGCCAAGCGCTGATGCTCGGAGTGGAGAACCTTTCCACCTGGGCGCATGAGATGGTTCATGCTGCCGATCACCGGTTGCGCGACGGCAACAAAGCTGACCGCGCGCACAAGGAAATCGTTGCCGAACTTGGCGGAGCCGTGCTGCTCGAATGCCTGGGCTTCGACCATGACGCGGACTTGGGCGGTGCCTACGCATACATTCAGCGATACGCCGAGGAGTCGAAGCGGGACCCAGTCAAGGGCTGCATCGAAGTCCTCGACCGCGTTTGCGAATGCGTCAAGCTCATCCTGGACGCTGCGGAAACACTGCAACAGCAGGAGGCAGTCGCTGCCGCCTGATCCATCGGAACCAATCAAAGCCCGGCCTGGTGATCCAATGCCCCGCCGGGCCCAGTCATTTCAAGGAGGTGAATTTCGCATGAACATCAAACCCATCACCCGCGAGGAAACGGCAATTCGCGTTCTTGCGGAACCCGACCATGTGCCAGTCGAAGGCAATGCCTGCGTATCAGGTAATGAGTCCTTCGACCGAGAAGTCGAGCACAGCATCCTGTGCCGACTCCACCAAGGAGACGTCTGGGCCTGGGCGGCCGCTACGGTCGTAGTGGCTTGGGGTCCGTTCAAGGGCACGGCCCATCTTGGCTGCTGCTCATACGCGGACGAAAGCGACTTCAAACGGCCCGGCGGGTACTTTGACGACATGGTCGCCGAAGCACTCGATGAACTGAACAGAACCATCAGCGAGACCTACCAGCAAATCAAGGAACGGGAAATGGCGGCGTAGCCATTTACTGAAGAAAGCAAACCGGCCCGGTGAGGATTCATACGTCCTTGCCGGGCCACAACTGTTTATGGAGGAACTGACCATGAGTACCGAACAGAAAGTGCAATTTCCACTTGGCCAGGTCGTGGCCACGCCCGGCGCCCTTGAAGCGCTACGGCGAAACAATTCGACCGGCTTGGAGTATCTGCGCCGGCATGCCTCAGGTGACTGGGGCATCGTCTGCGAAGACGACAAACAGGCCAACAACGAAGCGCTGCAAAGCGGCGCCCGTGTCATGAGCGCCTATTTCCTTCCGGATGAGACCAAGCTGTGGATCATCACGGAAGCAGCAGGCGATGACGGCAATCGTGCGGCAACCACGCTGCTCTTGCCTGAGGAATACTGAGGGAGATGATCTCAATGAAGACCCTCACCGAGACGATCACAAACATCATCTACCAATCGGAGTTTATGCCGAGTGTCCGGTCGATCAATCCGGCGTTCGCCCGCACCATCGCATGGGCGGACGACCACCCGGTTGTATGGCGCATCGTCACAGGCCGCAAGAGCAAGGCCTTCGGCCTTGGCTCGTGCGTGTACATCGGATGGGCACAGAAAAGCAAAGAACCGGACGCAGTCCTCGAACGAGTGCGGCACATGCATGAGCTCTGGGAGGGCAAATGCCCCTACCACCACCCGGACTCGATCTTCGTGTGGCGCGCCAAATTCACCATCGATCACTTCCAGGACAAGGGCTTTACCGGCGGGTTCTTCCAGCAACACGACTCGAAGTATCCGCGGTCGTGTCTCACGCTGGACTACACGCCTGAGACCCTTCAGAAAGTGCTGGACAACTTCTGTGCTTGGATGGACCGCGCCTACAACACCGATCACGTGACTATCAACAAAATGACCGTCCGAACGTTTTGTGGAAAGGAGGAGACGGATGTCCAAGCGATTGTCCAAGAAACAACGTGAACAGTATCTGGCCCGCAAGGGGATGCTTTGCCCTTATTGCGACAGTCGGCAGCTTGACACGCTTGGGAAGCCTGAAGTGGACGGCCCAACAGCATCAATTGAAACGACCTGCGTCGCGTGCGGCGAGACATGGTGGGACATCTACACCCTCACCAACATAGAAGAAGAAAGGAAAAGACAACCATGCCAGAAGTAGAGCGTCTCAAGCTAATGAAACGGTTCATGGAATGCGACGACGGCAGGCGATTCCTCGAGGGAATACGCGGGCACCTCAAGGGTCACACCATCGATGAGGTCACGTTCGTGAACAGCGAAGAAAGCATCACGACAATTCTCCGTCTCAGCAATGGACAGCTCTACGCCTTCAACGACGAAGAACTGTTCTTTGAAACTCTACGCGAACAGTTCACCGGTTTGTTCCGCGAACTGACGCGCCAAGACACACTTGTAAGGAAAGGAGAGGAACACGATGAGTAATCGAGCATCTCTGGAACGAACCCTATTCGCCGGCAACGGCGACAACGGCGGCTGGGGCTGGCGGATCTACGACGACTACTTCCGCAGCTACGCCGACGATCATGAAGAACAGGAAGTGCCCAAAGACCCCCTGCAACTGCTGACCAAAGCTTGCGCCGAAGCAACAGAACAGGAACGCCAGTTCTTCGAAGACCTGTTCGCCGAAAGCAAAGGCCTGCTCATCAACGGGTCCTGGCATGACTTCGAGGAAATCGCGCCTGCATTACGCGCAGGCCTGGGAAAGGAGGGTTAACCCTATTACGTAACCGACAACCGATGTAAGAAACTGAATCAACACCAACCGAAAAGGGCGAAGACCGTCCGCACTTACGTGGGCGGCTTCGCCCCTTTCGTTCATGGAAAGGAGGATATGTTGTGAATGTTGCTCAAGTGTGCGTCGGGACAGGGAACAGCAAGCTCGGTTACATACCGACGTTCAGCCTGCCGTCCCGGCTTACATGCCCTGGCGCGAGCGCGTGGTGCATCAAGCACTGCTACGCGCGCCGGTTCGAGCGCCTCAGACCGTTCTGCCGCATGGGGTACTCGCGCAATCTGGTCCTCACTTGGGATACAGACCGTTTCGTCGGCACGATGCTGGCGAGAATCCCGCCAGAGCTGCCCTTTTTCCGCATCCATGTAAGCGGGGACATGTATGACCAGGAGTACATAGAACACTGGGAACGCATTTGTCGTCAACGGCCCCGCGTTCACTTCTGCGCGTATACCCGCTCATGGGTTTTACCTGAACTACGGCCGGCGTTGGAAAGCCTGAAGCAACTCAGCAACGTCTCGCTGTTTGCGAGTACGGATATGACCATGTCGCTGCCACCGGAAGGATGGCGGGCGGCTTTCATTGAGGATGACCCCCGCGCTTCCGGCCTCGAATGCCGCGAACAAAACGGCCGCTCTGACTCGTGTCTGAACTGCCGTTACTGCTTTGCGCCAAACGCGGGCAATGTCGTGTTCCGCGTCCATTGACCCACCAAGAGTCTACAACAAGAAAGGAAGCAAGCCATGGGAGACCTTTGTAACTTAAACGATCTAGAGAGATTCCTTCGCAGCAGTGAAGGTCAGGCGCATCTCGAAGAGATTCGCGCCATGCTCAAAGGACGGACCATCACTGACGTCACTTTTTCGAATGAAGTCAACTTCATAGAGACAACACTGTCTCTAGATGACGGCGAGACATTTCTGATTATGCAGCCGTCGCTTGACGTTGACACGCTACGCGAGGAATTCGCCGAAGTGCTCCGACGCGAGTACTACGTCGACTACCCCGAACGGAAGCCCAAGGAGAAACATCAATGAAGAGAACTTACATTGTAGGTGTGCGCGAGATACACGTACGCCATTACTCCGTCGAAGCCGAAGATCCCGAACAGGCCAAGACGCTTGTCAACGACCGCGCGCCTGGCGTAGTGGACCTCAGCTTCCAAGAGTATAGTCATGAACTCAAGCCAGACACGTGGTCCGTGGAAGAAATTCCGGACAAACAGCCCTCAACGAACCACGACAAGGAGGGCCACCAGTCATGAGTACACGAGACACCATGCTCAACATCGCCCGAAGGGCGATTCTGTATCGGGCGGCCCTCGACGGCTACGCAGCTGAGGACTACGACCCAGTGGAAGACCCTGAAGGATACGTCATATCTCTTCTCATCGGGCTTCACCACTGGAACCATGCCCACGGCAGCGACTGGAAAGCCGAACTCACACGTGCCCAGGAACTTTTCGAGGAGGACCTGTGCGAAGAGCAAGAAGACGAAGGCAGCCCACCGAAGGAACGACCGACGTGCGCCGAATCAGCAACCAAGCGAGCGGCGGACAAGGTCTTCACGATCGTTTGTGAAAGCGAATGGCCTGAAGAGCCTGCCGCATGGCCCAAGGATGCAATTCTGAGCGTGTTGGAAGAGCTGCGGCAGCCGGAGACTCTCAAGGAGCCTGCTGACGCATCAGCAAGCGAGCAGTCCTAGCTGGTTAGGGAGAAAGGCGCCTGAATCATAGGTGACTTAGTTCGCCTAACTGCGAGCCCCGCAACAATTACCCAATCAACTCTAAACTGAGGCAGCGCTCTCATGCGCCTGCTTCGCAACCCTGTGACGCCCCGGAGGATCAACCATGTCCTTCGGGGCGTCACGCATTATGGAGGAATGACACAATGAGGATCACGCTGGAAACCGTCCGTAGCATCCTGCGGGAATCCCTGGGCCGCGAAAGCTTCGTGGCGTCGTTTGTGCGGTCGGTTGAAGAGACCGAAACCTGCCCGACTGCGTCAATTTCGTCCGAGGGCGTTCTCCAGTACAACCCTGCCTTTGCAGTCCAACACATTGCATGCGACGAAGACCTGTTCTGCCTCGTGCTGCACGAGATTATGCACCCCATTTTTGGTCACTTCATCTACAAGAGCGGCCCCCTGGAGGGCGTAGCAGCAGACATGGTCATCAACGCGAGCGTAAGCTCGTTGTTCCAAGAAGCATCGTGTTGCGGGAGCCTCTTCAGAAAAATCTACCAGCCATGCGGCATGGAAGGCCTGCTCCGACCGCTCAGCCGCATGCACGACAGCCGGTACGGAAGATTGTACGACGTCTTCTATGGCAACCTGCACAAAGAGGACCAACTCACGACCGGCGAGGTCATCAAAGCGTTAAAGGTGCTAACACCGACCTATGATGCACGAGCGATTCTACTCATCGGTTCCCACGAAACCGGTGAACCAGATCGCACCAATGCACCGGACCTCTCCAAGTTGCCCGCCGAATCACTCTGCCGCATAGCGGAAGACCTGAAACGAACGGCCCACTATTCCAACAACCGGATCGCCGGCCAGGGAGAAAACCTCTACGACCTTTTCCTGGAAGCCATCAAGACCCACCTGTCTATCCGCAAGGTCCTGTTGCAGAAGTTCGCGACCAAGCGAAAAGTGGACCGGTTCAAGCAAAGCGTCCACCGCTCAGAGATCGGTGTGTCGCCCATCCCACTGCACCCGTCCAAGCGGGACTTTGTCCTGCTCGCGGCCGGCATCCCGCCGTTCCACTACCACAACCACGTGCAACGCGTGGCAACCAAGGAGCACGGCCTGGCCGTCTATCTGGACGTATCCGGCAGCGTCAATGAGTACCTGCCGGAAATCGTCGGGATCTTGTGTAGTCTAAAGGCGGAACTCACGTCGATCTTCCTGTTCAGCAACAAGGTGGTCGAGATTCCCTTCAAGGCGCTACTTGCCGGCCAAGTCCATACCACCTACGGCACAGATTTCGACTGCATTGCCGAGTCCGTCTTGGAACGCGATCTGGACAGGGCTGTCATCATCACCGACGGCTATGCCGGGCTCAGGGTAGAGAGTTCCGAGCGGCTCAAACAGCGGCGCGTGTGTACTTTGACCGTACTGTTTGGCGGCAAGGCGGACTGCGACGAATTCGCGCCGTTCGGCGACGTCGTCCAACTGGCCGACATCACAGAATAGGAGGAATCCCCATGCTGTACAGAGTCGTTTGGGAGATAGACATCGACGCCGAATCGTTCGAAGATGCCGCGCGCAAAGCGTTGGACATCCAGCGCGATCCGGAGTCCATCGCGACCTGCTTCGTCATCACGGACGATCACGGAAACCGCTGCGAAGTGGACCTTGACGATAAGAGTCCGTAGGACAAGCGTCGATAACTGTATCCACAACCATAAGTGAAGGGGAGATGCCTCCAGAGAGGGACATCTCCCCTTCCTCATTTATGAAACAACCTTAAGGAGGTGAATATCGTGAAAGTACTTATAGCCGTCGAAACGTTCCAGGGCGTCGTTCATGACGCCACGGCGTACATGACGGAAGCATCGGCCAAACTCGCCGAAGAGAAATGGCTAAAGCAACAGGGCATCAAGAGCCAGGATGCCCGCGAATGCAAATCGGACGATGGTACGAGTTTCAGTGTCATGGAATGTGACGTGAAACCGTAGTCATCGAGTACACAAGGCTCTGTGTTTGTGGGAGATGTCCCGCTGTTGGGATGTCTCCCTTTTTTCATTTCGGAAACCACAACAAGGAGAGACAAATCATGATCATGCAACAACTCGGCATTTACGGATGGAACGAAGCAGACGAGAACCTCGTTCTGGCTTCGCTTCTCACCGGCGACCCGTTGCTGCTTATCGGCAATCACGGGTGCGCCAAGACGCATGTGGCCAACAAGGTGGCGCAGGCCCTGGGACGCAAGTTCCTGGTCTACGACGCCTCGAAGGCCATGTTTGAAGACGTGCTGGGCTATCCCAACGTGGAACAGCTCAAGCACGGTGTTGTCGAGTACGTTCCGAGTCCCGTTACCATCTGGGACAAGGAACTCGTGCTTATAGACGAACTCAACCGCGCGGTCCCGGAACTTCAGTCGAAATGGCTGGAGATCATCCGCTCGCGCAAGATCATGGGCTTCCCGACCCAGGTCAAATGGGTCTGGGCAGCCATGAATCCCATGAGCTACTCAGCCACGAACGCGCTCGATGCCGCACTCGTTGGGCGGTTCGCGTTCTTTCTCTATCCGCCGGACGTTCTCCAGATGGATGAGAAGGACCGGATCCGGGTGGCCATGCACATCAACGGCGATGACGCGCCGAGCTTGTCCGAATGGACCGGTGGTGTATCCGCGGGAACAGTGGCCAAGGCGGATGTGAATGAGGTAGGCGCCAAGATGTGCGAAACCCTGGCATTGGCCGGCAAGCATTTCCTGCGTCTTCGAGAGCAGATGCCTACACTGGCCGAGTTCTTGGCCAAGTTCGCCGACCTGCTCATGCGAGAAACGAAGGGTGAAGTCGCTCTGGATGGACGCAGGCTGGGGTTCATCCACAGGAATCTGCTTGCCAACAGAGCCATCGAACTCGCGAAAGCCCAAGTGTTTCAGGCTCAGTTGCCGAACTTCGTTCAGTCGGCGCGCTATGTTGTGCAGTCCAGCATTCCTGTAGGCCTCAATGACGAGGCGCTCAAACGGGAAGAGGCAGTGCACAAGATGGAAATCTGCTTCGACCTGCTTTCGAGCTACTTCGAAGAAGGCGCAGAACTGACCCGGGTGAACCTGGTTTACGAGTTGTTCACCACGCCAGACCTCATGCGCAAGGCCGAACTGCTGCTCACACAACCCTTGGGCGAGATGGCATTGTCCAAGGCATGGACCGACCTCATGGCTGAAAACCGCGACCTGACTCTGCTCGCCTACACGGCGTTGCAGGTCGAGGCGCGCCGGCCGGGGACGATTCCACAGGAGTTGCTCGCGTCGCTTTCCGGCAAGATCACGCCGGGACAACTCAGCACTAAGTGCATCGCACGACTTGAAGGTGATGCGGTCGAGTACATCGAGGAAGTCGAGCAACTGTTAGCTCAGGACACAGATCTGGGCAAGCTTGTCGCTTACCACCGCGTCTCCGAACTGGTCGACACGGGGAATATCAACCCGCGCACGATCAAGGCTATCGGCGATGCCATCCGCGAGGATATCTGTATCTTCGAAGCATTGCTGGAAGGCGACGCACCTGACGCGACGGACTCGGCGGAGCGCTTTGGAGGGAAGGCAGCATGAAAACACTACAGACCTTCAAGCTCTGGCTCGAACCCGATCGGGATATCCCGCAGTTCCGTCGCCTGCGATGGGCCACGGTAAGCGTGTCCATCCAGGAAGTACTGCTACGCGGAGTCCATCCCTGGTCCGGGCCGGACAAGCACTCCACATTGTGCGAAGCAATGCTGAGAATTGTCAACGAGGAGGCGGTAAGGCCTCCGAACTCGGTCCAGTTCGGCTACTGTGCCGATGTGAGTGTGCTTTCGGGCTACGCCTGGGAGAAACCATCGCGGTTCGAACGGGTCCTCGAAGCCATTCGTGGCCAAACGTACTGCGTTGACGATCTCTCGTACCTCGAGCTGCTCAACATTGCCAAGACGATGCTACGCGGCCAGTGGATGCACTCGCACGTCCGTGAAATGGCGCGCGCAGCCTACCCCGGATTCCAGGAACTGCGGCAGTTCCTTAAGAGCAAGAACAAAAAGATCAAGTTGTCCAGCTACGAGGATGTCGACCAGTATGACCTGGCCGAGGTACTTACGCTGGACGACTTCGAGCAAAGGGACAACCTCATCATCTCGCATGCCATTCCCACGCTGAACTTCCGGAAGGCCTCGTTTCTGAACAAGGTTACGGACGATCAAGGCCGCCTGCGGCTTGTGCCGGAAATCCGCCACGTGACCCTGACGGAAACACCACTAAAGTCGGACTATGTTCACACGGTCTGGCACGTGGTGCGTGAAGGTTCGATGTGGCGGTTTCGGCCTGACATCGCCGATGCCAAGGCCAAGCGGGTCCATATTCAGGAGTTCGCCGCACAATGGCGCACGGATGAGGGGCGGTTGTGCTTCACGACCACCACGGAGAAACTCGTCGAGATGGTCGAGTGCAAAGTGGTTGAGCCGTCGTTTCCGAGCCTGAACTACAACTCGGCGGAAAACGGTCCTACGGCCGGAGCGGTGGTGGATTCCTCGCACATCAAGGCCTTTCATATCGGGCGGTACGCGCGAGCAGGAACTACCGGCGATCAGTTAAAGGACATCCTGCATCAATACGAGGTGTCCATGACCGGAAACAAGGACCAGTTGCTCCAGAAACTGGCCACGCTCGCGGCGACCAAATACCGGGAACGACTACCCGAGATGGACAGGTTCTTCTCCCGGCACCGCTTCGTTCGCATGCAAAGTGCGCCGCCCAGTGTGGCCGAGATGCCGCTGCTCGAAGACCTGACCTACCTGCGAAACCTCGTCCTCACGATGTATGCCGTCAAGCACATGCGCGGCGACGCCATAATCGAGGCCTCGCACCAAAACAACACGTACACCGAAGAGGAACTGGCGCTCGCGCTTGTCACGGGGAAGGTTGGCCTGCAGGGCGCCTTCCTGCGCGTTGCCTGACGCAGAAGGAGAGACGGGCTTCCCACGCCAGGGAATGCCCCGTCTCTTTTTTTCGACTGGGGTGTCGGGAAAATCCCAACAACTCTAGGCAATATCGTACCTTACCCACTAGGATGCCCCCTTGGAAGACCTATCAAGAGAGCAAAAAGTCCTCATCCGTCCGTTATTGTTGTGACGCATGCTCCGTTTGCAGGAAATCTAGAAATCAGAGTGCTTTCTTCAGGGCTTCCTTGAATTCTGCAGCCGTCTGAAAATGGATTCCCCTGCGATCCTGCAGCGCGACATCGATCACCTTCGCCAAGTCCCGCGGGATAGACTTGTCTTGGTCGCGAATCGGGATAGGGTTGCTTTCCATAACAGTCTGCCAAGGGTCTCTGTCCACACGGAACGGACGTGGAAGCCTGCCCGTCAACATGTAGTAGAGGGACGCTGCCGTGGCCCATACGTCAACATCCGGCTTGGAGTATTTGAAGTTGATGACCTGCTGCCTCGGCATAAACCATGGGCTACCTGCCGTCACGCCTGTACAAGTCCTACCACTTAGACCAGCAAAGTCGAATGCTTTCGCAAGGCCAAAGTCGGCAATCTTTGCGGTATGTCCGTTCGGCGTCTTAACGAGGAGGATGTTGTGCGGCTTGATATCGCGGTGTACCAACCCTTTTGAAAGGTTGAACGATCCATCATCTCGCTTTACTGAGACTTCCGCCATATGGGCGTATTCCAAGCCGTCAAGAACATCAAAGACTATGGGCATTGCCTCTTCAGGGGTCAGTTTGCCGCCACGCGTCGACATTAGCCCGTCTGTACTGCCGCCGTTGCAGTACTCCAAGGTGAAGAAGAACGTTCCGTTCGAGCATCCCGCTTCATAGAGCCGGACGATGTTGGGATGGTTGAGAACCTTCGTGTTGGCCGCTTCCATCAGAAAACGGGTCTTGCTCCTTTCCTGTAAGGCGACTTGAGGGAGCATTATCTTCAACGCCACCTCACGGTCTGTTGCGCCATGTCTGGCCAGATACACCGCCCCCATACCGCCTCGTCCGAGTTCCTCGATAATGGTGTATCCCTGGATGGCGCAGGCATCATTGTCGCCCCGGCTCGCGCGGCTCAAGAGTACTTGTACGAGCTTATACGGGTCTGATTGGCACGAACCGCAAAGAAACTCGCCTTGCCGCAAGTCCCCGATCTCCCTGGAAACATCTTTGCCGCACTGGGCGCAAACCTTGGGATTAGGCGTCTCCGCTTGCTTGTCTTTTCCGGCACGAAGACAGTCGGGACACCATGGGCCGTCGTGAATCGCCTCATGGGAACAGGGCAATTCGCCTCCGCAACCTTGACACAAGACGGGGACGTGAATGCCGACCTTCAGTACGGTGTCCCCAAGCTCAACCTCATCTCCGTCCTTCAGATCCCATTCGGGAAAACCCATACCCGCGCCGTCATCGGGCGTTTGATGAGATTCACGCTGTCCGATTTTCTTGCCATTGACGTGAGTGCCGTTCAGACTGCCGAAATCACGCACCGTGATGTCTGGAGGATTGATGTCGAAGAGACAGTGATGCCGGGACACACACTTGTGATATTCATCGTCGGGCAGTTGTGGATAACAATCTGGCGAACGACCGACGATGCAGGACTGGCGCTCATAAAACTCGTAACATTTTCCAAGGCAAGATCCCTTGCTTATAGTCAACTTCACTATCGCTGGCATTGCAGCTTCTCCAAGCGAGACAAATTCGCTACATAGAAGACGGCGGCCCTTGCCACGTCCTAGCCGTCTTCTCTAACTCTCTGCGGACACCGTCGGGACGTAACCACCCATATCCCGAGTTGGACAGAGATCTCACGAAAATCTGAAAATCCTGTTCTGTCCAAGACGCCTTTCCTCGGCGTGTGAGTGCAGAGCAGATATCTTCCTCGGAGGGATCCTGATCCCCGGAAAGTGCGCTAATATACGGGGTATGCGTGGTCAAGAAGCTGACAAGATAGGGACGCACCCCTTCATCCCAGTCCGCGGGGTTCGGGAATTCATAATCCCAATACAATTCCCACAAGCGTACTGTATTATCTTCACTTCCAGAGGCCACCCAACGACCATTTTTGCTGATGGAAACGGCTCTAATTCCGGCAGTATGACCTTCAAAGGCACGAAGGCACACGCCGGAGATTACGTCCCACAGCCGCAGTGTCATATCGCAGCCCCCGGATACCGCCCTAAGCCCATCTTGGCTGAAACATACCGAGGTTACCCCGCCGCTGTGTGCCTCTAAAGCCCAAATGCAATCTCCTGTCTTTACGTCCCACAAACGCAGGGTACCGTCTTCACTTCCGGACAGCACTCTAGCCCCATCCGGGCCAAAACTGACACACGTAACTTTCCCTCTGTGCCCCTCAAAACAGCGTGTGCATTCTTTGGTCGCCACGTTCCACAGTCTAAGTGTCTTGTCCTCGCCTCCGGATAGAATGTGACAGCCGTCGGGGCTAAAAGAAACGGAAGAAACGCCGTCTACATGTTCTCCGAGGTGGCGCTGAAACTCTTGCGTAGCCGGACTCCAAAAGACTATCTTATTAGTCTTTTCTCCTCGTCCGCTTCCACATGCAAGAACGCACCAAGCGCCGTCTGGACTTACTGAAACGGAGGTAATATGATCACCATCGCGTTCGAATGCTGCCCGACATTCCTTCATATCCCATACGCGAAGTGTCTTGCCCACAACTCCCCAAAAGCATCCCTGCGATGTATTAAAGTGAATCGCATCGCCCATACTTCCTGACAGCAACCACCGCCCGTCGGGACTGAAGCACACTGAGGTAACCTCCCCCGGATATCCGTAAAGGGTATGTACGCATTCATAATTCCTCATATCCCAGAGTCGCACAGTTGCATCCTGACTTGCCGAGGCTAACCATGAGGCATCAGGGCTGAAACAGACGGCTGTGATTCCCCCGGTATGGCCGTTGAAAACATTGCGACACCAACCAGAGCCAAGTATCTTTGCCCTTCCAAAATGCGCGACCCCAGACCAAAGATCGAGAACATCCCTGTCTCTTTCGTATCCAGGAAGAGTGAGGACCCTACGAAGTTCACTCACCGCCTCAGCAATGTCACCGTTATGCATGGCTACGTCGGCCTTGCTCACGCACTCTTGCTTCTCTCTCTGGTAAGTCCACAGCGTCTTTGGATTTATGACATACGACAATATGGGGCAGCATGGAGGACCTGCCCCGTGCAGGGCCCACGATCTTGCCGTTGTGTCAAGACTTCCGGAAAAAGCCCATCGCCCGTCTGGACTGAAACTGACCGAGGTCACTACATCGGTGTGCCCGTCGAACGTACGTAGGCACTGACCTGTGGCTAGATCCCAAAGTCGCACCGTGGTGTCATCGCTTCCTGACAATGCCAAGTGTCCTTCAGCACTTGAACATACGGACGTTACACCGCCCGTATGCCCTTTCAGAATCCGAAGACATTCACCCGTTAACAGATCCCATAGGCGTATGGTCTTGTCAACACTACCGGAGAGTGCCATTTGTGCGTTCGGGATGAAACAAACAGAGGTAATCCAGGATTCATGGCCCGTGAAGATATGAAGACATGAACCCGACGTTATATCCCACAGCCGTAGAGTCGAGTCGCGACTCCCGGATAGAGCCCTAACTCCATCGGGACTGAAACAGACCGAGGTCGTCCCATTGGTGTGCCCTTTGAACGTCCTGAGACAACTGCCTTTTGTGACGTCCCATAGTCGCATGCTTTCATCGTCATGGATAGCCATAGCCTGAAAGATTCTAGGCATCGTATCGCTGTTCTCGTCGAAGGCATTCCCTGATATCACCAACCGAGCGTTGGGACTAATAGCAACGGACCTGACACTTCGGCCGTCGCCGGTCAGACCACCTAAGTCACTTCTCTTGTCAATACTCCAAAGGCGAAGCGTGTGCGTTGTCCGCGTAGTGAACAATCCTGCAACAAGAGTCAAGATATCTTTCCTGGGAGTGGCCACACGGCCGGATAATACAAAGCGACCGTCCGGACTGAAGCAGACAGACATTACCTTAGAACTATGACCTCTAAACGTACGCAAGCAAGTTCCCGTATTTACATCCCAGATACGTAACGTCCGATCGTTGCTTCCTGTAAGCAACCTAAGTCCGTCGGGGCTGAGAGAAATGGACCTGATTCCTTCTTTATGTTTCCTGAACTCCTGCGCACTCCTCCTCCACTGACCACTAGCTTGGCGCACTTCTTCAAAAGCCAATTGTACATTCGGTCTGTCTCCTCCCTCACTCAGAGCCGCTTCAAGTAGTTTCAGGGCAACTTGAGCATCGCCCCGTTCCATGTGCACTAGTGCTAGGATGTACTTGTATCGCCATTTCGAGGTTTGGCTTGCACGGATCTCCTGGAATTGGCCAAGCAAATCCATGTCCGTAATCTCTCCATGATGCCATCCTATAATACCTATGTTATATGTTGCCTCAATATGATGAGGATCAATGCGCAAGGCTTGCGTAAGAAGCTGCCGCGCCTCTTCCCCTTTTCCCAAGTCCAACAATGAGATTGCCTGGTTATTCAATACATTTGCTCGTGCCTCTATAGGTTCAGGTGTTACAAGATCACGGTCACGCCCCGTAAGCTCGTTATAGACATGGACTAGTGTTTGGGCGACCTCCATCGCGTCCTGCGGTCGCTCCTCGGGATCCGAATTGAGGCACCGTAGAAGGAGTCGCGCTACGCTATGAGGCATACGAGGAAATCGATTGTCACGTAAGTCAGCATTTTCGAGATAACTCTCCAAGGCAGCCCCGACTACGCTCCCGGACGGCCATGAGACACATCCATTGAATAACTCAAATAAGGATGCCGCCCACGAAAAGATATCTGTGTGATGGGTCACACTTGGCCACTTGTCACGAGCTATCCCGGCTTCGCCCAGGGCTCTGATCGCTGCTTGCTCCGGAGAACAATACGCCGGCGTCATTCCGCCGCAACTAGCCATAATGCTGCCCGTTACGGACCCGAGCGGTTGGACGGCACCTTGGGCTCTCGCCAACCCGAAGTCTGTCAGTTTTGCGACTCCGTCTGAAGTCATCATAATGTTTGCCGGTTTCACATCCTGATGGATGAGCCCCTGCTCATGGGCATAGTGCAAGCCCCAAGCAGACTGAATGGCGATATCCATTATGCGTTCGAGGACCTGTTCCGGATCACCCTCGTATAACCGTCTGTCCTGAACCCAGTCTTCCAGACTGCCGCCATCGACATACTCTGCGAATACCCGAGGCAGACCGTTCATAACGCGGACGTAGTAGCAGCAGACAATGTTCGGATGCAAACCCAGGTTCACCCACGTGTCTGCTTCCCGTACGAAGTTCTCGACAGCAGCTCGATTGGTTACCAAGGACGGCAAGGGGGTTTTTACGGCCAAGATCTCGTCCCAGTCTCGGTGACGTACCTTTTGGACTCTACCCATTCCTCCTTCACCGAGATCCGCCAGGACTTCGTAGATGTCGTCTATCACATCACCTACCTTCCAAACCAGCGACGCACCTCGCCTTGGCTCTGTTTCGTCATGCAAGTCCGGAGATGGCTCTTGCTCAGAATGCCTTGGCCGAGCAATATCTCGCGTCACGTAAATGGGCTTCCGACACTTTGCGCATTTGCCCGTGAGACCAAAATGCTTTTCCTCAACCCGCATCTTCTGTCCACATGAGCACCAAATATCATATTCCTGTGTCATCGCTTATCTCTTGGCCCCCCGTCGTGGTTCATTCTCGGGACGCGTCTCCTTTCAAAAAGCTGAGGCGGCCTTTTGCCACGGCAACGCATATTGTGGCACCCACGTCGCTCTTTCCTTCAAGAATCTCTCTCGCCAGAGGAGTTGTGATCAGCCTCTCGAAAGTCCGTTCCAGTTCCCGTGCCCCGTAGACATCCCAGTGCCCTTCTTGGAGGAGGAAATCCTTAGCTTGGTCAGAGAACTCAACGGCAAAACTCTTGCCCTGAAGCATCGTCTTGAGTTGTGCGATAAGCTTGTCGAGGATCTGCAACATTACCGCTTTGGTTAGTGGCGAGAAGACGATTCTGTGTGTTATGCGGTTCAGAAGTTCAGGGCGAAATGCCCGTTGAACGGCTTGTTCTATGGAGCGCCTGTAAGCGTCTGAAGACACATGTTCTTCGTCTCCCATGCGTATCCCGATAGCGCGCTTGGGTCGGTCATCGGGACCTGTGCCAAGATTAGAAGTGAGGATAATAATGGACTCGGTAAGAAGGGCCCTTCGGCCCATAGCATCAGTTAGCTGACCTTCGTCCAACATCTGCAGGAAGATGTCGAAGACGCTTGGGTGGGCTTTTTCAACCTCGTCAAACAGCACTACGCAATAAGGCCTGGTTCGGACTTTCCCTGTTAGCTGGCCTTCTTCCCCGTATCCAATATACCCGGGAGGCGCGCCAATCAGACGAGCTACATTATGTTTCTCAGAAAACTCGGACATGTCAAACCGAATGAGCGCATCTTCTGAGCCAAACAGGGATTGGGCCAGGACTTTGGCCAGTTCGGTCTTTCCTATGCCGGTGGACCCCAAGAAGAGAAAGACGCCGATGGGCCGGTTAGCCTTTTTCAAGCCTGCCCTAGCCGTGCGAACGGCCTCCGCCACTTCTTTGATGGCAGCCTCTTGACCGAGCACTCTTTCTGAGAGCGCCTCTTCCAAGTGCATCAGCTTAGCAGTCTCATCCGCGGAAACCGCGCCAACAGGAACCCGGCACCGAGCGGAAACCACCTTGGCGATATCGTCTATCGAAAGAGTTTGAGGCGTAGGCGGGACAATGCGGACCCCATCTTGTGATGGCCTCTGCGACGAAAGCGTTTGAAGTACTCGCGTCGAACATGCCTGGTCAATGAGGTCTATGGCTTTGTCTGGAAGACGATGGTCGGGCAGGTAGCGCATGGACCATTCAACGGCTTTTTCCAGGACGCCTGGTTGCAGCACTATTCCATGATGGCCCTCAATTCGTTCCCGAAGTCCTTCCAGGATCTCGATGGTCTCCTCTCGGCTTGGTTCGTTCACCCAGACGAGTTGGAAACGACGTTCAAGCGCGGCATCAGGTTCAATGTATTTCCGGTACTCTGCTGTCGTCGTCGCCCCGATGAGACGAATGTCTCCGCGCCCCAGTGCGGGTTTCAAGATTTGCCCCGCGTCCATTCCCTTGTCTGAACCTCCGCCGGCTCCCGCGAGTGTGTGAAGCTCATCCATGAAAAGGATTACGTTTCGGTCCGTTTGGGCTTCGCTAATCATCTTGCGAAGACGTTCTTCAAACTGTCCTCGGTACATGCACCCGGCAATCAGGTCGGCCACACTAACCTCAACTATTCGCCAACCTCTCATAACAGATGGGGCATTCGGCGCAACGACGCGCAGTGCGAGCCCTTCAACAATGCAGGTCTTCCCCACGCCCGGGTCGCCTACCAGTACTGGACTGTTTTTCGTTTGCCGTAGCAACACCTGGGCCACAGCACGGATCTCGCTCTTTCGCCCTATGCACGGGGCGAGCCCTCCGCTCTTGGCCAGAGCGGTCAAGTCGCGGCCAAGTTCATCAAGGGTAGGCGTGCGAGACGGATTCCCCTTTGCTGCCTCTTTGGGATGTTTGCCACCTCCAGAGTCGTCGGCATGCGCCGCTGCGCCGACTCGTGCCTCGCGGGCAATCAAACGGTCGAGAGAAGTCCAGACGCCATTGGTATCAGAAAGAGCCGAAAGCACGAGCGGCGCGTCTTCTTCGCGAAAGGCCAACAATAGGTGTTGAACTGCAACTTCGTTGCTTCCAGCCGCCGTGGCAATGTCTTCTGCTCGACGGCATATCCTTCGGCATGATTCGGAGCGGTGACCAGAGAAGGGACCATTATGTACAAGACTACCCCTAAGCAGCTTTCGAAGTCTGCGCCTAGTTTGAGTTGTATCAACATCCGCCCCCGTAAACAGTTTCCTAAGAGCGCTCACTTCGTCGTGGGCAAGAGAGAAAGGAGTGCCAATGGCCTCAGCAAGACCCTCTAGGCTTCCTTCCTCAAGGTCACATGCTTTGCACATAGCAAGAAAGACGTGCTCAGGAAAAATATCTGTACAGGGTCCCGCCTGTGCTTCAATACCTGCAATGCCAAATATCAAGATACTCCCAGGAGAAAGGTTCATTACCATGCCGACTCCTGTCTATTACAGTTGATGCCGGGAAACAGACTATAGAAAGTAAAGGATAAGATCCACTGCCTGATGCGTGGCTTCAATCAACCGTTGCGGTTCATGAGTCCTGTGCACTCGCCCAAGGTCGCGGAATGGAGCGGACGGATCGGGCACGTCCAGAACTGCATTGGAATTCTTCGTTTGCCGGGCAGATCGAGCACCGTGTCAGACCGTTGCCTGTTCTTGATAAGGAACGTGTAGGCAACAAGACCGACATTGACCCAAGACAACGATTTTGGCATCCCGACACCAAGAATGTGGACCGCCACCCACTGTTGTGAGTCCGGCGGGCTCGGCTCAGTTTCCGGTGCCAGAAGATCGCACGTGGATTGCCTCACGGTCGCTACTAACCAGAAGTCACGTAACTTTATATAGTCGAGCCCCTTCACCGTGGGAAGGATGGAATACCTCCAGTGGTTCTGGCAAACGTACCCTGTTCTTGTAGACATGGCGTTATACTTCTTCGTGTTCGGGGCAGCGTCGAGGGTCGCCTTTGCCAAAAGCTTCCCTGGGCATGAAGGCAAAGTCCTCTCTGTGGCAGTGGGTCTGTTTCTTGCAGCCGCCTTGGCCATGGCCCAGCGAAAGCTCGGTTTTTCCACCGAGAATCTCGGCCCTGTTGCAGTATTTATCCTGTGCGGCATCGTCTTCCTAGCATCGTACAAGTTCATCGAGCGCAGTGATGTGTCCAAGCCCGTAGCTGTGTTGCTTTCGGCCCTTATCGCTTTCGCTCTTGCGCGGGCCGCGATGCCTGGCGCGGTCGGCAGGTTCGTCAGCCGAAACCCATTGACCATAGGCTTAATGGTTGCCGGGCTGCTGTTCTGGGCATGGCAAAGAAGCGGCGCCTATGCGGCCCAAGTCCGTCAGCGTCTGCCAGGGGCCATTTTGGCCAGGAACAAGGCTGTGCCGAGCGAAGGACTCCTCAACAAAGAAAGGCTGTTCGTAAAGAAACGATTGAGGAACAGCACACGGGAGGACAACAAGGACGAGAAAGGGGCAAGAAGAGATCTGTCCAACGCACAACAGCTATTGGAGAAGAGAAACCTGGGTTCTCAGGATATTCAGCGAGCGAAGGCCCTCATAGAGACTACGTTCCAACGCGTCCGCGCAATTCGCGCGCGGACAGCTAGGCTTTTCCAGCTAGACGATGCTCTTCGCAGGTTCGATGTTCGGTGGTTTCGGAAGACCCACGGAGTGGACTTCGGACGGCTGACTCCGGCAGAGCAGAAAGTACTCCAGGAGACTCTCATGGAAGAGCGGCGGCGGATTCATGCTGAGGAGGAACTGGAGAAACTGGCGGCGGACATTAACAGGCGCGCGTCTGCAGTCGAGGGGCTTGTTGCACGAGCGAAGGAAGGCATCACTGCCGGAAACGTGGCCGCAGCCACGGGCTGGGTCAACGAGGCTGCCAAAGCGGAAGCGGTTCTCAAGGAACTAGAAGAGCGAGCGCTCGGATGGGAGAAGCGGCTGCTTAGGCTCATCAGACGCGAACAGGGGGAGCTGACCGAACGCGCATAAGGTTCATCGGACCCATTTCCTGAGAAACATGTACAACAGTTCCCAATCGTCAGGGTCGGTTGGTTGTCTGCCTCGAAAAGAAACACTTTTCATGATTTCGACGTCTGTTCTTCGCACGCCTAAGCTACGTCCGCGTTTCCTGTAGAATTCAGCCAATCCGACCGGGATGTCGCCTTTGTCGCTGAGCTTTGTTTCGGCAACGCTAAAGTCGGCGACGGTCACACCGAGAGCATGAGCCAGCTTCTCCAGAACATCAAACGAGGGATGATGCTTTTTACCGCCGCTTTCGAGCTGCCATAGGTACGGTCGCGACACCCCGGAGAGTTTGGCTAGCCGACCGGGACTCAGGCCTTTCTCGGTACGCAACAGCCTGATCTTCTCGCCGAGACTCGTCACCTGTTTCGATTCCCCTTTCATGCAAAACTTTCGATCACATAGTGATTCTGGATCAATCATATCGCTTGACACGGGAACATGGCAAGGTGTATTCTGTGTCAATCAGTCTGCCTTCTATACAAACAGAGGAGAACATACTCATGGACTTGGCCTTCGCGATTGAGAGTTTTTACGACATGTACCCCGGCCTGTGCAATGCCGTGATTCTGGTGCTCGTGTTCGGCGGGATGGCGCGAATCGCATTCTGGCGTGATGTCGACGGACTGAGGGTTGGCGGTCCTTTGGCAATAGGCCTCGGCATGCTGCTCACGGTCGCCATGCTGAAATGGGCGCGGGAAGAGCACCGGACTATCTCAGAACTCGGACCATGGGCTGGTCTCGTTCTCGTTCAGGCGATAATCACGATGGCTTGGGCCGCATTCCGGAAGAGCGCACGAGAGTGAAAGATACCCCCGGAACAGAAATGGCTTGGCGTCTGCTAGTCATTGCTGGATCCCGACCGAGGTCGAGTGGGGTGACACCGATTTGGGGCAAAGTAGAGCATCCTATAGCCTCGTTTTGTTCACTCTGTCATTCTCAAACGGTCATCGCCCCACACGGTCGACCTGCAACTATTTCTCACCTAGCGCCTTCACAAGTTCTTCATATCTAAAAGGCTTGTAGGTTTCAGGTTGTGACCTGATGCCTCTTGGCCAAGAATCCAGAACTTGAAGGTAGCGTCTCTCTCTCCTGTCCAGGATGTCTTCAATGTGTTGCCCATATTGACCCAAAACCCACGTACCGCAATCACTAGCAGCATTCTTCAATTTGCCCAGGAGGTCGATAGTCTCGTCTTCCGATAACAATCCGATCAGAGCCCTCGTCTCCTCCACAAGTTGTCTTCTACCCTCCTCTCCCACGGCGAAATCCATGAAGCATCTTTCTGCGAGCGCTTGTGCCACGACCCCTGGTGCCGGTCTGATCCCGCACCTCTCGAAAAGATACTTTGCGCAAAGCACTTTATGATGAGGCATGAAATCCTTGTGTTCTATAAGGCGCAAACAGCAAGCAATGGCGATTTCACTCCCTCGCAATTTGGGGCTCCTCATCAGGCCATCAAAAAACTGATGAAGAACGAAGCCCGGCATGCCCCCCATTATGAGCTTCTCGTCGTGACGCATCTCGTGCCGTTTTGTCACCATATCTTCAATCTCTTGGAGGGTTCTTTCAGGATTCTGCAGGCAACAGATGCGAGCAAGAATACTCCCCGCCCGGTTCTTTGTCTTGGAAGAGGCCATTCTCTGCAGAATCTCAATCAGTTGATCATTCACAGCCTCTGGCAAGAAGTAGAAATCTAGCATATAAGTGCCCTTGGCCTTCGACAACACCTCCACAAGAATGTAATTCCAAGCAAGTTTGAGATTATCTTCCTCTCCGCGACCTGACGTATGTGGCACTGTCTGACAACCCAGTAGATCCCTGAGTCTGCCTAGTGCCGCGTACTGTTCCTTTGTGGCCACAAGGGCATCAAGAAAAATGTGAAGCGAGTTCCCGGTGAGCTCGCTCGTAGCGATGTCTCCGTGCATCCGCAGGAATCTCTCAGCACACACCAGTATTGCGTCCACTGCGAGACAACCGCCGATCCTACCGATTGCGAGTAGGACTGGGCGGCAGTCAGCAGGTTCGCTTACGTCAGCAAGCCGCAAGAGGCTCTGGATGTGTCTGGCGCCAAAGTGTGCCTTGTCGAGCAGACGGAGGAATAGCCAGCGGAGATCTGTGTCCTCTTCTCTGCCAATCATTGCAAGGATGTGATCTGCGGGCAGAGCACCACGCCAATGGCGGTATAGAAGCTCACACTTGCGAATGAACCAAATACGCCCAGCACGGGCATCATTGTCCGCCGGGATACCCATGAGTGTGGAACGTGCTATCTCCCCAGCTTGAAGAAATGCATCATAGGAGCCAACCCAAGAGAGACCGTCGAGCAGCAGTTCCCTTTCGCGATAGTCCAGAGGAGTGGAGTCTTTTAGAACGCTATCCCACCCATCCCGGCCTTTCATCCCAAGCGCAGCGATGGCATTGGCTCGCAGGCAACTGTAATCCAATTCTCCACGGATATTAAGAAGCTGTGAAACACTCAGGCAAGACAAAAGGCTAATGATTTCACCGCGAACAAGCACCTCAAAGGGCACACCATCATATCCACGCACATATAGTGGCAAACGAGCCATCTCTGAGAGAAAGCAGTGCCCCCTGATCAGTGACAACAGTAGGGGTACCGTAATGTGGGAACGCCTAAGCGCGAATTGAGAGGCAAGGAGTACGTCTTCCTGCGCGATCTCATTGGCAAGGGTAACGAAGACCTGTTGGTCGTCGCACATTTCCGCGAATAGGCACAGCGGTTCATCCCATCGGTGATACTCAAGGTATTTACTGCGCAAATCGATAGGCTCATGGGTGATGCGGCTCTTGATATGAAGCGCCGCAAAGTAGTCGCGCAGCAGATCGTGAGAGAAGGTGATAGGTTGAGCCGTGTTTGGAGCATCAATATCTACATAATCGAGGATACCAGCCAGTACGGCCATACGTATGATGGCGAGCCGATGGGCCGAGTGCGGACTCATTGATGGGATGACATCGGCAAGTCGAAGCCGTCGAGCGGGTGTCATCAAGTTATCATGGGCAATTTGAGCAAGATCAGCGATAAGAACGGGGAAATGCACAAATGGATACGGGCGACGCACTCCTTCGACGGAGAACTTGCGGTCGAGTGACTGCTTGACAATAGCCTGCAGAATGCGCGCCCTGCTATTGGGTAATTCGACGGATGCCGTAGCCGGTGTTGTTGATATAGGTTCCAGTGCCAGTCGTATAAGACAATCCAGGAGGTAGAGGGTTCGCGCAAAAGAACGGTATTCGGGGGCGAATAGTGTCCGGCTGACAAAACGATCAACAGCATCGCGTGGCAGTCTTGCCTGTACGTGTCCTATCACGGAATCATCGTCAGGCTCCTGAAGCAAATAGACCTTCGGGTTGAAACAGAGAGGGTGTTCATTGCCCTGCGTGGTAGCGATCACGCTTCCTTGATGTTTGGTGAGGAAATCGCGAAACAAGTCATCGAAACTTCCTGTTCCTGACCGCTGGTCGTAGGGAATATTATTGTAGCCATCCAAGAGGTAAAGAGTGTTGGAAGCTAGAGCTGTCTTTGAGGCTAGCCATTGACCCAGTTCCGAATCTAGGCTGGTGTCCAGGGGCTTCCCCTGAATCTCATATTGACGCTTAAGTGAAGCAAGTACCACATCTTCGAAGCGCAAATGAACTCGCGGATCAAAGTCGCGCAGTCTTATGAGAATCGGCGTGCGATTATCTGGGGGTACAGGCGTCAGTTCCAGGAACTCCTTGGCCAGGATCGTAAGTAACGTTGACTTTCCGGCACCAGCAGGAGCAGTCACCAAGACGAACCGATAGTGAAGCGCCGATTCAAGGAGATCCCTTGGAGAGACCACAGGTCTTGTTCCAGAGGGTATTCCCTCTTCGGTTTTCTGCAAATCCCGGGTGTCTAGTTCTCGAAGCGTTGGGGCGATAGGCCATTCCGGAACTTGAGACACTAAGATCTCCTTATATGATGTCAGCCATGTCCGTCGGGCCTTCCTTCCCCGATGAAGGCAGAACTCGGTGTTACGGATTCGGTCCTTCAAAAACATCAAGAGATTGCGGACCTCTTGGGGATCAGTAATGCGCCGCTTCTCAAAAAGGGCATCAGATATCTCGCTCGAGTCCTTGGTGTAAGGTTTCCAGATATCAAATGAGTCACAGAGGAGAATAGACTCCGGCGCTAGCGGTTCTCCGTTGACGCTAATCCAGGCGGCGGGACTGCGCCTTCCTCCGGCACGGAAGAAGTTGGCCAGTGCTTGCTGCTGCGCTCTCAGTTCCGGCCGACGGTCGTCCTTGATCTGTTGAGTCTTCCAGTGCCAATACGTGGCCAGGAAGCTCCAGTACGGGTAATTACCTTCGTTGGCATGGATCAGAACGGGCTGACCGGCAATCTTAGGCCATCCCTCCACTGGCCCGAGGATGTGCAGTCGTTCGTAGTACTTAGCGAAAAGCAGGAAGACCTTGCGCCAGTACTCCGTTTCCTTGCGGACGGTGAGCTTTTGGAGAGGAAAACAGGCTTGTCCTTTAATAGACATGCAGGCAGCCACGATCTCCTTGCCGGGATCCGCACTACGGTTCACGACAAAGGCGATCTTGGTGACTATTGGCTTGTCATTGCCGGTCACGCTCAAGTGCTGTCGGGTCTCCATCTCATTGCCCATGAGGAGCGGAAGCTTCCCGGTCCTATACGGGCACCCTCATTCTAGCAAACAGGACTGAGTTCATGGCAAGCGTCGTATGCTCCCTCGGACTTGGAAGAGGTTTTCCACCCACAGATGGGTTTAGCAAAGCCAATCCCGGTATACTGGTTCTTGTCCGCTGAGAAGCAGAGAGGAGATACCGATGGCGTGTCAACGGAGCTATGCCTGTGATTCGATTCCTGATCTTACTGCTCCGAGGCACCGTGTGTCGGCGGCAGGCGACGCCAGCGCTGCCGTGCGCAACGCCATTGGTGAGTTTCTCCGGAGTATTGCGGATACCCCTTCAGGCCAAGCGTCAGCCAGCTTTAGATACGTGTATGTACCAGGGAGCGCAGAGGCCGACCCGCAATCGAGGCTTGCCCTCCACGTGACGATAAAGTCGGAAGAGGAATCTCGCCTTAACGCGCTTGCCATCATGCTCGAACAGGGGGCTCTGAGCGCCTATTTCAGGTTTGCGTCGCGGCCTCCGTCCGAAATCCCCTGGCACAAGCTCAAAGCCGTTTGCCACGTGATCAGATCGGGATATGTGAGGTCTGCCCTTATTGATCCGCGCGACAATCCGAAAGGGCTCTCACATTATTACGCGTGGAATCCCTTTGAGAGCCGAAAAAAGGCATCCTTTGTATCTTTGGATCGAACCCTGGACGTGATTGAAGGTCCTGCACTGATTGATATCTCTGTGGCCCGTGTCGACATGCGGGAAGACCTCAAGTGCTTGAGCCGATACATTGAGCAACTTGAGTTTCTCGACAGGCCATCGGCCCATGTCTCGGATAACGAGCCCGATGATCCCGTCTTCTTCGGGAGTCAGCAGCAGCCAGGGCGCTCTTCACGTTTGGCGCGGCCTACGCAACCCAAGCGAGACCCTCTTGCCGGCGACTTTGCGTACGAATTACGAGATCTTGGCCGGTCTATGGCAAATAGATGTTTGGCATTCAACATCCGCGCGTTCGCCCGCGATGAATCTACAGCCCGACTCCTCGCTTCTGTCGTCGCGGAATCCTCGTTTGAGGATGGGTCTTTCGCGTTGTGGACGCCAAGTCCTCAACTTGACCGGCTGGCCACGGAAATCGAGGGGGTCAAGGCATGCTCCGTGGAATGCGTTTCCAATCTTTCTGATTCTTTTCCAGGGGAAGTCCCACGAGTCTATCGGGAGCTGCAAAGGCTATCGTGCGTAGCCACGGTGCCGGAGCTAGAGGGACTGTGTCTCCTACCCACGGCGAGTCATTACTCTCCCCGCGTCATAAAGAAGGACTCCGATCCTCCATCCATAGATCCAGAGGAAATGCTGCTTGTCGGCCATGAAGTGGGTTTCGACGATGACGAAGCGAGCGGCACGAAGCGAGTTTCCCCCGCGAGGGGAGTTCCGTTCGACGCCTTAACCCGGCACATGTTTGTGGTGGGTACTCCGGGATCTGGGAAGACCTCGGAACTGCTCCATTTCGTGGTTAGTCTGTGGACTCACCGGCGAATTCCGGCGCTTGTCATCGAACCCACGAAGTCCGAATACAGAGCCCTGCTGCAGCTCCAAGACAGTCCCGACCCCAAACTCGCCGATTTTGGGCGGACCGTGCGTTTCTTCTCGCCTGGCAGTGGTCTTGCCGCTGCATATAGATACAATCCCCTGATTATCCCCGAAGGTGTCACAAAGGACCAGAAGATTCAGTCCGTCCTGAGGATGTTAAAAGCCAGCATGGCCTTGAGCGGCCCCATGGTGCCTCTTCTGACGGAATCGCTGTACCGATTGTACGAAGAGTTTGAGCATGTCGAATACCCGCCGACTCTGGACGATCTTTTTGAAGTTGCGGAAAGGGTGCTACGGGCCAAGCGATATGGGCCTGTTCTGGAAGCCAATATCCGCGGAGCGATTAGCGTACGCCTAACTGGTCTGTTGCTTGGAGAAGCGGGGCGTGTTCATCGGACCACTGTGAATATTCCAAGTACTCCTAGCTATTTTCAGTACCCAACAATCCTCGAGCTCAACGAACTGGACCCGGAACAGGCTTGCCAGGTAGCCTTCGGTGTATTCGGCGAAATACATCAGCATGCCAGGCGTCTTCCTTATCAAGGAGATGCACCGCGCTTGGTCGTGGTGATTGAAGAGGGCCACCTGATAGCCCCGAGAAGCAGAGGTACTCTTCCGTCGGAGGACAACCCAGATCCGACATCATTCTCCTCTGAGTACGTCTGCCGCATGCTTGCCGAATTCCGAGCGTTGGGCATAGGGGTCATCGTCGCCGACCAAGTCCCGACAGCCGTTGACCCGCGGATACTGAAGTACACGGCATCTACGCTTGCTTTCCGCCTGAAGGACGCGGAGGACCGCGACCTTGTTTCGGCCGCCATGCTACTAGGGCCAGTCGAAGCAGACGACCTGGTTCGTTTGCCTCCCGGCAGGGCCTACCTAATGGCGCCGGGCTTTCATACCGCATGCCGAGTGAGGACACCAAACGCAAAACGCGAGCTTGGCGTTGAGAAGCCGCCCCTTGGAGAAGCGATTACTCCCTATATCACCAAGGCTCCTTGGTCCCGCGGGTTACTCGAAGACCGACTCCTTGCCGAAATGGCGGTATTCGGCGGTCGCTTGAGGCTGCTCGAAGACCAGCAGAAACGGGTCCGAGAGGCGTTGGAGAAACACGAGACGGCCCTTGGCTATGTCAAGAAGAAAGCGAAAGACAAAGGCGATCGGGCGAGTACTACTCGCGACGTCGTCGAGCGGTCACTGTCTATACTTCGCCGGGAGCGCGCTCAGGCCGTTGCGTATTTCGCACGGATGAAACGTTTGTTCGAGGCCGTTGTTCCGAAATCCATGCCTGCGGGTAGTACCAAGTCCGACGCCGGGCAGGAATGGAAGGATCTGCGCGAGCGGTGGAAGGTAGCCGAAGGCGCCCAGAGGCACCTCGAAAGGGAAATCCAAACGGAGCTCGACAAGTGGGTCAAGTCGACGTCGAAGGAAAGCACCCAGGGCAAACGGAGTGGAACCTAAGATGATGGCCAGTGACAAAACAGCACTCTTCTCTCGCATGCGAGGGAATGATGGCAAGAGTCCAAACAACACTCGAAGGACTTACGGCATGGCGTTAAGCCTGAAGACACCAAGAGCTCCAGCGGCGTTTGCGCGAGAGGCATTTTCGGCTCCCCATAGACTGGCTCAAGCACTTGCGTTTCTTCTGGCACTCCTGATTTTGTCGTTGGCGCCAGCCTCTGCGCTCGCGGGTGAGACCCCGGAGACCGCCGAGTCCCATTACGAGCTGTCGGACAAGCTGGTCAAATAGGGCAAGATGGACGAGGCCAAGGCCGAGTTCCTGAAGGGTGTTGAGATCGACATGGCCAAGAAGACCGTGGATGAGATTCTCGCGCCGGTCGCGAAGGACATCCTTCGAGTCTCAGGCAGCAGCGGCAAGAACAGTTACCAGACGCTTGTCTACAAGCAGCCTGGGGAAAAGGAAAAGAAACCGGTCGTAGTGTTGTTCTATGACAATACCGATCGCCAAGGCAGGGGCGCACCCTTTTCTGAATACTGTCCAAGGGCGGCAATCATCTTTGAGGCTTTGGTCAGAGAATACAAGGGAACAGTTAGGTTCGTTGTGATGGAGTTTGATTCTAATCCGGAGTTCAGGCAACGATTCTTGTCTGGACGCGGGGACACGTTTGGCATAACACGCATTCCCTCCCTCGCCATCTACTCGTTGTTCGATGTGGTGAAAGGGGAAACGCCGCAGAAGAACGACGGCAAGATAAAGCAGGTGGATATCATGAGGGGCGGCCCCGTTGATGATTCCGGTATATTTCCCAATCTGAGAGATGCTAGGTGGTACTGGATCCCTTGCAATCTCCTCTTCGATGTCAATATTGAGAGAAACGGTAGCGTATATAGGCTGAACAACACCTGGAGGGAATGGTCAATCGTCGGTCAACTCAAGAAGTAGAGTGACGAATAGTAATTCCTACCAAGACTAAAATGCTCTCAAATCAAGACGAAAGCTCCCGCGCTGCCCCAACGTCGATCATGTCGTCTGAAACGACGTAGCGTTTGAAACCGCCTTCTTCCAGAAAACAGGGTACAGAGAGTCCGCGTGCCGCCCCCACCTTCGACGGCGATCAACGCGATTTCTGCCGGATCCTGCAACCAACCTCTGCAACCGACCTCTGCAACACCTAAAGTGTTATGGGCCAAGGGTCGGGGCCTGTGGGGGCTGTTCTGCCTCCCAACCTATGCAACCTAAAACTCGGTAAGTCCCTGAAAAATCAGGACTTAGATGCTTGACGCCTCTCCCTTTTCATGATAGAAGCTTGGTAGAAATCGTCGAAGAAAAGAGAAGGGAGTTCGAACGATGAGAAGAGGAAACAACACGATAAGCCAGTCGGACATCGAGGCGATGGTAGAGGAGACCGAAGGGTCGCTCGTTGAAGCCGAATCCGAAGTCGAGGAAGCGGCCGATGACGTCGGAACGGTCGACGGCACGCTGGATAGGTTGGACTGGTCAACCACTGAGGAGGGCGCGAGACAGGTTCGTGAGCATCTGGAAGACGCCGGAGATGCAGCTAACGATGAGTTCGATACTCGCGACGACACCCTCGAGTCGATTCAAGAAGAAGGCAAGACCAATGAAGAAGATCTGGATGAGCGAGAGGAAACCGCCGAAGCAAACGAAGAGGTTATCCAAGACAGCCAAGACCAAGTCCGAATTCAGCGCGTTCAGGAGCGAATTGATCAGTCACTTAGTGCGATCCACGAAGAGATCAGTTTCCTGCGGGAAAACGAGGAGCATCTGCGTGCCTTGCGAGAAGCAAGCGACGCCCGGCAGGCAGCTTTCCGTGCAAGAGTTGGGAGGGGATGAGAACGATGGATGCCAATGTGGTATGGGAGCCGCGGCCAGATCCGTACCAAGACCTGCGGCTCGATAGCAACCTCAAGACAGACATCTCAAACACAGTTAGGGCGGTTGAGGAGTACGAAGAACGCCTTGCCTGGCTTTCTCCCGTGGACAAAGAGGGCAATTCAGAAAATGGATATGCCGAAGCCGAATACGCCCGCGTCGAGAAGATTGCGGAAAGGCTCAGATGCGAGAAGGCTCACTGGGAGAAGACGCTGATGATAGTGGACGCCGAGCTGACCAAGCTCGTGCGCGAATACCAACAAATCGAGCGCGACGGCCGAGACATCGCCATGGATGGTCCCCGAAGAAACTATGAAAAAGCCGTCTTCGACCAGAACCGCCGGCGTCGAAAAGTTGAACAGGAAAGAGATCAGATCACCGACATTCTGGCGCGAATCAAAAGGGCACTCCGAGAAGGCGACAAAGTAAAGTGGCCCTTGGGAACCCCGAAGGCTCCACCGCCTGCCCTCGTTAAGGGTCCCCAGGCGCCTTCACCCTCACCTCTAGGACCAACCACTGTGACTTGCCCGCAGATCCCTCTTAACCAACTTGGATCGGCGATCGAGGGGCTTCTGAAAAACGGGACAGCATGACTCCGAGAAAGGACACAGAATGACGGCAGCAGCAGATTCTGAGATAGCCGTTCGGGCCCATGTAGACACCCTCTATCTCGGCGCCGGCGGCAAGTCACCGGGACTCTATGTGCTGGATAGTGCGACTTGGGAAGTGGCGCTTGTACACCGGTACTCGCCTGGGGAATCGATCTACGCCACTTGTCGAGCGGAGAAGTGGGTCGCCGCGGGAAGTCGTGGAGGGAAGATTGAGCTTTTCCATTTGGATTGTGGGCCTGAAAAGGCTGACGGCTACCCGCGGATGACTATGAGAGACGCAGGGAATCAAGTGACCGCAATTGCCGCAACAGAACGCGGATCACTTGTTGTCTCGGACACGGGAGGTGTTTATCTGTGGCCAGACCCGAAGGTGGACACCGAGGATTGCAGGACACTGGATACATCGCAGCAAGTCATCTGCGCACTGTGCGCAAGCCAGGACGAAGTGATCGGGCTATCGCGAAAAGGGCACCTTCTAACTTGGGCGGTTCCGGCGGGCGATCTGCTTTCTGTTGTATCCGTACCTCGCCCTGGCGCCAAGGCTGCCTTGACGTGCTTGGTCGCCTGTACTCCATCCGAGTCTGTTGCCTATCCGGCGTCTGACGGAACTCTCGTGAGGTTCTCGCCGAAGAGGGGGACGTTCACCCAAACGCCTGCGCATAGAGGGGAAGCTTACGTAGTGATGAGTTCTGGCGAGAATCTATACACAGCGTCTTAAGTAATTGCGCATAAGCGGCGCAAGCTCTCATTTGCTCTTGACCAGAGGTTGAAGTGGTTCCACACGGCGGCCAGTAGGTCGTCGAGAACCGGAAAGTAGCGATTAT
>Ga0315279_10001624_pt1 | contig 36824 bp, 19 predicted proteins | sample YL17G06_20_MG_FD_203694 | JGI IMG/M metagenome (GOLD analysis project Ga0315279, IMG submission 203694) | Sediment microbial communities from Yellowstone Lake, YNP, Wyoming, USA - YL17G06_20 | ecosystem: Environmental > Aquatic > Freshwater > Lake > Sediment | place: USA: Wyoming | collected...
AGATTGGCAAAATTAAGATAAAATATTAAAATAGAGTATCAAAATGTTAAAAAGAATTTTAGATTCAAAAAGTAAGACTGTTACTTTTGCCGCAATTTTGCTTGGAATTTCAGCCGTGATTAGCGGCGTTTTAGGTTTGGTCAGCGACATAATTCTGGCTGGTAAATTCGGGATCAAAGCAGAATCAAATATCTATTTTGCTGCTTTCAGAATTCCTGATCTGGTCTACAACTTGCTGATCGTCGGGGGATTGGGTATTGCTTTCTTGCCGATATTTTCTGAATATTACTCAAAAGACAAAGAAGAGGCTTGGAAAATGACAAATTTAGTTTTGAATGTTTTCTTATTTTTGCTTTTTTTGATTTCCCTGATTCTTTTTATTTTTACTCCCGTTCTGATCAGGTTTATTGCTCCCGGTTTTTCTCTGGAAGATAAGGTCAAGGCCGTATCTCTGACGAGAATTATGTTTTTGAGCCCGATTTTCTTCGGCTTATCATCTGTTTTTTCCGGAATTCTGCAGTATTTTAATCGTTTTCTTGTCTATTCAATTGCGCCAATATTGTATAATCTCGGCATAATTTTCGGCATGGTTGTTTTGGAGCCGAGATTCGGAGTTTTAGGTTTGGGCTATGGTGTGATTATCGGTGCCTTTCTGCACTGGATAATTCAGATCCCGTCTGCAATAAATTCCGGCTTTTCTTATAAACCCCTTTTCGATTTCAAATTCCCGGCAATAAAAAGAATTTTCTATTTGATGGTGCCGAGAGTTTTTGCCATGGCCGGTCAGCAGATAAACCTAATGGTGATTACTGCTATTGCCTCGACTATTTCCGGTGGAATTGCCATCTTTAGTTTTTCTAATGCAATCTTCTCATTCCCCATAAACATTATTGGTACCTCTTTTGCTATAGCTGTTTTTCCGACGCTTTCTCGGCACTGGGCAAACGGTCAGAAGAAAGAATTCTTTGATAATTTTTCCGTAACCTTCAGGCAGATTCTTTATCTAATAATTCCAATTTCTATTTTGATTTTTATTTTAAGAGCTCAGATAATCAGATTGGTTTACGGCACTTTTGGAGCGAATAAATTTGATTGGGTAGCCACAAGACTGACTGCGGCCTCTTTGGGTATTTTTTCAGTAGGTATTTTGGCTTCGGCCCTGATCCCTTTTATTTTCCGTGCTTTTTTCGCTCTTAAGGATACCAAAACTCCCACTCTGATCGCCATTTTTTCAATTATTTTGAACATTGTTTTAAGTTTCTTTTTTGTCAACATTTTAAAATCGCCCAATACATTTCAGAATTTTATTGTTAACATTCTCAGGTTAAAAGAGGTCGGTGATATTTCAGTTGTTGGTTTGCCGCTGGCATATGTTCTTGCGGCAATAACTCAGTTTTTTTTATTGTTCTTTTTCCTATACAGAAAAGTTGGGGATCTGAGAGCTCAGGAAATTTTCAGCTCTCTGAAGAAGATTGTTTTTAGCAGCGTCATTCTGATAATTTTTACCTATCTTAGTCTTCGTCTCGCGGCCAAGTTCGTAAATACTCATACAGTTTTAGGCATTTTCAGCCAGACGGTTTTTGCTGCGGTCACTGGCGTGGTTTTCTACGTCTTACCCTCCCTTTATTTGAAATCGCCGGAACTGAAGACCATTTACTCCTCAGTTTTAAAACAATTTCGTAAAGATGGATAACATTAGAAACTTTACAATTATAGCTCACATCAATCACGGAAAATCAACTTTGGCTGACAGGTTTTTGGAATTAACAAAAACCATAGAAGAAAAAGAAATGAGGCCGCAATTTCTTAATGTGATGGAGTTGGAAAGGGGAAAGGGAATAACAATTAAAATGCATCCTGTTAGAATGGATTACAGCTTTGAAGACAAACCCTACATTCTGAATTTAATTGACACCCCTGGTCATGTTGATTTTTCTTATGAGGTCTCAAGATCTCTAGCAGCTGTTGAAGGAGCAGTTTTGCTGGTTGATGCCACCAAGGGTATTCAAGCTCAGACGATATATAATCTGGAATTAGCCCAAAAACAGAACTTGGTCATCCTGCCGGTTGTGAACAAAATTGATGTTCCGGAAGCCAGAACCGAAGAAACAAAAGAAGAATTAAGCAAGCTTTTGGGAGTACCGAAGGAAAGCGTTTGGGCGGTTTCAGCTAAAGAGGGCTGGAATACAAAAGAACTGTTAGAAGAAATCATTAGAAAGACTCCGCCGCCAAAAATTGATTTGGAAAGTCCCTTTAAGGCCTTGATTTTTGATTCTCAATTTGATTCTTTCAAAGGTATTATTGTGTTCGTCAGAGTTTTTGCGGGAAAAATCAGGGCTGGTGAAAAAATTTATTTGATTCACTCGAAAATAGAAAGCGAAATTAAAGAAGTGGGATTTTTTAATCCAAAATTTACCCCAGCTCAAGAATTAAAAGCAGGAGAGATTGGTTATGTTGCCACTGGGATTAAAGAACCCGGAAAGATTAAGGTTGGTGATACGATAGTAACTTCAAAATTAAAAGCTCAAAATCCAAAATCAATTGAATCAGAAGCCTTGCCGGGTTACCAAGAACCAAAACCAGTCGTTTTCGCCAGCTTATATCCTCAAGATTTGGGCGAGTTTGAGAACTTGAAAGACTCTCTTTCCAAATTAAAATTAAATGACCCGTCTTTTACTTTTGAACCAGAAGTCAGGGAAGGACTGGGCAGGGGATTCCGTTGCGGATTTTTGGGCAACCTTCATATTGAAATAGTGACTGAAAGATTAAAAAATGAATTCGGTCTGGAATTAGTGATTTCTACTCCCAGCGTAATTTATAATATTATTGATTTAAAAGATAAAGAAACTCTTATTTTTAACCCAGCTGATTGGCCGGAATCGTTTAAAATAAAAGAAGTCCAGGAACCTTGGGCAAAATTAGAAGTTTTAACTCCAACTGTTTTTTTAGGCCAAACTTTGGAAATTTTAGAAAGTCTGGAAGGAAAACAAATAGAAACGAGGTATCTTAATCCAGAAAAAGTATTTTTAACTTATGAGGTTCCTTTAAGAGAAATAATTGCTGGGTTTTTTGATAAGCTGAAAGGCCAAACAAAGGGTTTTGCTTCAATGAATTATGAAATTTTGGGGCACAGGAAGGGAGATTTGATAAAATTAGAAGTTTTAGTTGCCGGGAAAAAAGAAGAAGCCTTGTCTAGAATTGTTCCAAATTTTAAAGCTTTCGAAGAAGGAAAAAGAATAGTAAGTAAATTAAAAGAATTACTACCTCCTCAGTTATTTTCTGTGCCAATTCAAGCCACAATCGGTGGAAAAATTATTGCCAGAGAAACAATGAGAGCCAAAGGTAGGGATGTTATTGCCCCTCTTTACGGCGGTGATTATACGCGAAAGAGAAAATTACTGGAACAACAGAAACGAGGAAAGAAGGAACTAAAAGAAAAAGGAGAAGTGAGAATTCCTCAAGAAGTATTTTTGGAGATTTTCAGAAGCTGAAAATTTAAAAGCGGCCAGCAGCCGTTTTTTATTGAGGGTTGAAAATTTTTTAAATTCAGGTATTATCTGAATAGGGAGCCAAGTAAAGGAAAAACCATTACCAGGATTGTTAGGATCGCAACGATTATCAAAAATATTCTAGCAATTTTTGCCCTTTTCATTATTCCATGATATCAAAAGGGAAGAAAAATAAAAAGAGTTCTCGTTGGGAAATAATCTCCCCCATTTTTTTGGTTCTTTTAATAATTTTAGGAATCGCTTTTTTAGTTGTTTCTAATTTAAGAATAAGCCAAAGAAGACAAGAACTTATTTCTCAGATCGCTAAGTTGGAAGAAGAAATAAAGGCTCAAGAGAAGCAGAACGCCGAGTTACAAGCCGGAGTATCGCAGGTTTTAGATCAAAATTACCTAGAACAGGAAGCTAGGGAAAAATTAGGTCTTAAAAAACCGGGCGAAGAAGTGGTTTTAGTCCAGCAGGTTGAAACAGAAGAAACTAAAACAGAACAAAAAAAAGAAGAAACTAAAAATCCGTGGAATCCTAAAAATTGGTGGGATTGGATAAAGAATAAACTGCGGGATTAGTATAGTGGTAGTACACCCTGTAGTAAAATAAATTTAGTACAGGGTAAACTTCCTTCTTTACCCCGTTAAATTTTGCGGGTATGGTTCAATGGTAGAATATGTCCTTCCCAAGGACAGGATGCGGGTTCGATTCCCGTTACCCGCTTAGTCGCAGAGCAAAATTTTTACGGGGCCAAGGAAGGGGCGCCAGTTCGATCCTGGTATCCCGCTTGGATTTTGTATAGTGCCGATGTAGCTCAGTGGCAGAGCAACTGTTTCGTAAACAGTAGGTCGTCGGTTCAAATCCGACCGTCGGCTCTTTAATTTTCCGAAATTTTTGCTAAAATAAACCCAGTAGAATAATTTTGACAGCCCAGCCCTTTCTTTAGAAAGGGCTGGGTAACATCGCATAGCGAGTCGAAATTTCTCTACTGGGTAAAGAGACAAATGTCTGAGACACCTCAAAAATTAAGAGAATTAGAAAATAGGCTCCATCAATTGATGGAGCGTCTTTGACCTAGAAAATAAGGAAAAAAGGATTGAGGGACTAAAGAAAGAAGCTCAAAAGCCGGACTTTTGGCAAAATTATCAAAAGGCAGCCAAAATTAATCAGGAGATAGCATATCTTGAAGGAAAAATATTAAAAATTGAAGAATTAGAAAAAGAAATTGAGGAATTAAAAAAGGTTCAAGGTGATGAATTTGGAAGAAGAATTCAAAATCTGGAAACAAAGATAAGGTTAGAAGAGTTAGAAACTTTTCTCTCTGGGAAATACGACAAAGGTAATGCTATTTTGCAGATTTTTTCAGGAGCCGGCGGTCAAGACGCTCAGGATTGGGCAACAATGTTGCTTAGAATGTATGAAAGATATTGCGCCAGAAAAGGATATAAAACCCAGATACTTTCGCAGTCTTTTGGAGAAGGTGGCGGACCAGAAGGGAGGATCGGGACAAAATCAGTTACTCTCGAAGTTAAAGGAAATTTAGCTTATGGGTTTTTGAAAAAAGAAACCGGAGTTCATCGATTAGTTAGAATATCACCTTTTTCAGCTAAAAAACTTCGCCACACATCCTTTGCTTTAGTTGAGGTTTTGCCAGATATTTCTGAAAAAGAGTCAGAAACCAAGATTAATCCTGGCGAGTTAAAACTAGAGACATTCAAGTCTTCAGGCCCTGGAGGTCAGTATGTGAACAAAACCGAATCAGCAGTGAGAATTATTCATTTGCCAACAGGCATTAACGTTTCTTGTCAAAGTGAAAGATCGCAAGCTCAGAACAAAGAAAAGGCAATGAAAATTTTATTTGCTAAACTCTATCAGTTAAAAGAAGAAAAAACCCAAAAAGAACTAAAAGAAATAAAAGGAGAAAGAATATCAGCTAGCTGGGGAAATCAAATAAGGTCGTATGTGCTGCATCCTTATAAAATGGTTAAAGATTTAAGAACCGACCTAGAAACGAGTGATGTGGAAACAGTTTTAGATGGAGATTTAGACCAATTCATAGAAAAAGAGATTAAAGCATAAGATAAAATGATTAAGTTCCAAAACGTAACCAAAATTTATCCTCCCAATACCGTGGCTTTGGAAAATATATCTTTTGAGGTAAAATCAAAAGAGTTTATTTCTATTGTCGGCAAATCTGGTGCAGGGAAAACAACTCTTTTAAAATTATTATTAGCTGAAGAAGAGCCGACTCAAGGTAGAGTATTTTTTGACGATCAGGATGTTCATAAAATAAAAAAGTCAAAACTTTGTTTCCATAGAAGGAAAATCGGAACCGTTTTTCAGGATTACAAACTCCTTCCCTTTAAAACAGTTTATGAAAATATCGCCTATGTTCTAGAAGTTATAGGAGTGAATAACAAAGATATTTGCTCTCAAGTGCCTGATGTCTTGGATATTGTTGGATTAAGCGAGAAGGCTAATAATTTTCCTCAAGAGCTTTCTCAAGGCGAACGGCAGCGAGCCGCTATTGCGAGGGCAATAGCTCATAGGCCAGAAGTTGTTTTAGCTGACGAACCAACTGGCAATCTTGACCCCTACAACACTTCTGACGTGATAAAGCTTTTGATGAAAATTCACGAAATGGGAACAACTGTTATTTTATCTTCCCATAATAGGGAAGTAGTTAATTCTTTGGAAAAAAGAGTAATAACTCTAGAAAAAGGCAAAATAATCAGAGACGAAGAAAAAGGAAGATTTTTCTTATAACTAATGAGCCCCACCCTAGATAAATTTTAATTTAAAATTTAAAAAGATGTTTCCAACATTAAAAAGGGTAATTAAATCAGGATGGCTAAGTTTTAGAAGAAATGGAATGCTTTCAGTAGCCACTATTTTTGTTATGGTTTTGACTATTTCCTTGGTAACTTCTTTTTTCCTTTTGCAGGGAATATCTAATTCTTTGATTTCCAGCCTGGAAGAAAAAGTTGATGTTTCAGTTTATTTTAAAAAAGATGCGCCAGAAGAAGAGATAACAAAAATAGAGGACGAACTTTTAAGAATTCCCGAAGTAAAAAATATTGATTATATTTCTCGTCAGCAAGCCCTCGATACCTTTGTAGAAAAGCATAAAGACGACGCCCAAATGATGGAGTCTTTAAAGGAAATAGGAGAAAATCCCTTTTTTGCATCTTTGAATATAAAAGCTTGGCAGGCCAATCAATATGAGGCGGTATCTAATTTTTTCGAAAATTCAACTTCCAAAGATATACTTGAAAAGATAGATTATTTTCAAAGAAAGCCGCTTATTGATAAAGTTTTCTCAATAAGCTCTTTCTTGAAAAAATTCGGCATTGGAGCTGCAATTGTTTTAGGAATTTTAGCTGTTTTAGTTACTTTTAATACAATAAAATTAGCAATCTTTAACCACCGGGAAGAAATTTCAGTTATGAGGTTAGTCGGTGCTTCAAATTGGTTTATCCGCGGTCCTTTCATAGTCCAGGGAATGATTTCCAGCCTATTGTCTATCCTGATTACTTTAGTTATTTTTATTCCTCTTTCTTATTTTTTAAGTCCGAAATTAACAATCATTGTTCCTGATTTTAATCTCTTCGCTTTTCTCGTAAGTAATTTTGGGACTTTACTTTTACTCCAGATTTTAGTAGGAATAGGAATTGGATTCTTTTCTAGTCTAATTGCTATAAGGAGGTATTTACAGGTTTAAAAATTGCGGGGTCGTCTAACGGTAGGACCGTAGCCTCTGGAGCTATGTATCTTGGTTCGAATCCAAGCCCCGCAGCAAAATGGAAACCCCTTTATGGGGTTTACAATTTGCTGTTGTGGGCTTTAGTGAGAACCATGTCCCCGAATTCCGAGCGAAGCGAGGGAATGCCTTCGGGCAACTCTTCGAATCCAAGCCCCGCAGCTAAAGCAATCGCAACCCCTTTTGGGGTTAAGATTGGTTTCTGTGTGGGTTTTGCCGAGAACCATAGTCCCCGAATTGTCCCGCCGCAGGCGGGAGCAATGTCCTTCGGGCAACTCTTCGAATCCAAGCCCCGCAGCCAATAAAAATCGCCAATCAGGCGGTTTTTACAAACCAGTCGCTCCCACCCCTCTTAATTGTAGAACAATTACAGGGAATGAAATGACCGGTTCCTTGTAATTGCGGAGTAATTAAAGATAGAATGAGAAAACTCTAAAATTATTGAGAATAAATATATGATAGCGAAATTAAAACACAATACTCCTCAAGAAGATGAAATAAAACATAAAATCGTTGCCTATTTTATTTTAAGAAAATTATCGAGACTATTACCCTTAGGAGTGGCTAAAAGACTAGCATACTTACTGATGGCTTCCAAGGAATTATTAGATATGGCTGGCTTAGGCAGGCCTGAGAAAAGAGATATAAAAGCCAATAACAAAGGAATAGAAGAAGCTAGTAATGATATTATTAATAAAAAACCTTATAGATATAAATTAAGTACTAAGAAACTGGTTAAAGATTTATTAGTATACTTACGTTTAAAGCATTGACAAGATACTCCTTCTTCTCCCCATTTTTTTTCGAGCTCATAATCATTTGTGAGCTGGAAAAACCTCAAAAGCGCCCCTGCGGGCGCTTTTGAGGTTTGATAAGAAACCTCCTTCCTTAGAGATGATTTTTTCGTAGAACCCCGTTAGAAATTTACCCGTCTTATGAATGAAACAGACCATTGAACCTAAATTTCTAACGGGGTAGAATAATATTATGGAAGAAAATATTATTATAGTAGATCCAGAAAAATTAGAGAAAACAAAAGAATTAATAAGAAGAGATGGATTTGAAAAATTTTATGTAATATCTGATTTTGATAGGACCTTGACTACTGCTTTTGTTGACGGGAAAAGCGCTCCCTCTCTTATTTCAATTTTAAGAGACGGAAACTTTTTAACGCCTGATTACGCCGAAAAGGCCCACGTGCTTTATAATAAATACCATCCGATTGAAATTGATCCAAATATCGAAAAAGAAGAAAAGAAAAAATTAATGCACGAGTGGTGGAGCACCCATTTTGATTTACTGATAAAATCAGGACTGAATAAAAAAGATTTAGAAAAAGTAGTAGATTCCGGAAAGATAAAATTTAGGGAAGACTTTGAAGAATTTTCTGATTTCTTGAATAGGAAAAATATTCCACTGATAATCATTTCTTCTAGCGGGATTGGCGGCGAGGTAATTTCTCTGTACCTGAAAAAAGCAAAAAAATTATATAATAATACTTATATTTTATCTAATTCTTATGAATGGGACAAAGACGGAAAGGCCATTGCAGTTAAAAAACCAATTATTCACGGAATGAACAAAAATGGAGAGTTAATTAAGTCTTCTCCATTTTTTAAAATCATTGGAAAAAGGAAAAATATTTTACTGCTCGGCGATTCTTTAGATGATGTAGATATGATAAAAGGCCTTGACTATGAAAATTTAATCAAAGTCTCATTTTTAAATGAGGATATAGAGGGTAGCATAGATAAATACAAACTTTATTATGATACAATAGCCTTAAATGATTCGTCGATGTTTTTTGTAAATAATTTACTGAAGGAATTAATAAAATAAAACAAACTTCAAAATGGGCAATATAATTGAGGTCAAAAATCTTACAAAAAAATTTGGTAATTTCACAGCTGTTGATAATGCTTCTTTTGATGTAAAAAAAGGAGATATCTTTGCATTTTTGGGACCAAATGGGGCGGGTAAGACCACAATCATAAAAATATTGACAACCCTTCTTAATCCAACAAGCGGAGAGCTAAGAATTAATGGACATGATCCTGTGAACGAGGAACACGAGGCTCGGAGTTCTTTTGGTATAGTTTTTCAAGATCCGAGCTTAGATGAAGAGCTTACGGCGTATGAAAACATGAAGCTCCACAGCGTGCTTTATAGAATTCCCAAAGATATTAGAGAAACAAGAATTGAAGAACTGCTAAAATTTGTTGAGTTATGGGACAGGAGGAATGATTTCGTAAAACATTTTTCAGGAGGAATGAAAAGAAGACTAGAAATTGCTCGTGGTCTTTTGCATCACCCCAAGATTTTGTTTTTAGACGAGCCGACCCTAGGTCTCGATCCACAAACAAGAAATCACATCTGGGATTATATGCTGAACTTAAACAAGAAAGAAGGCATTACTTTATTTTTTACCACTCACTATATTGAGGAGGCAGAAAAAGTAGCTCAGGAAGTTGCTATTATTGATCAGGGCAGGATCGTTGCTCAAGGCACACCTGCTGAACTGAAGCAAAAAAATAACGCCGCGACCCTAGAAGATGCATTTTTAAATTTAACAGGTCGAAAAATTCGCGAAGAAGAAGCTGGCGCTATTGATCATCTTCGGATGCGCCGCAGAAGATTTCATAGATAAATAACAAAAACATATGGAAATAGAAATAATTTATATTCTTTGGCTAAGACAATTAAAAAGATATTTTCGTTCCAAGTCGAGAATCATCGGTTCTCTTGGCCAGCCATTGCTTTTTTTGCTGGCTTTCGGATTTGGATTCGGATCGATCTATCAAAAAGCTGGGGAGGGTAATTACATCCAATTTTTGGCTCCGGGCATTATCGCTATGAGTATTCTCTTTACAGCAGTTTTCAGTGGCATTGAAATTATCTGGGATAAGCAATTTGGATTTTTAAAAGAAACCCTTGTTGCTCCAGTGTCTCGTTTGGAAATTATGTTAGGGAGAACTTTGGGCGGGGCAACAGTGGCTGTTTTCCAAGGCCTTATTGTTTTAGTTATTTCTCTTTTTGCCGGATTTAAGATACAAAGCACTAACATGCTTTTGACTGCACTTTTATTTATGGCGCTTATTGCTGTGTTATTTACAGCTTTGGGTACGGCGATAGCATCAGTTTTAGAAGACATGCAGGGATTTCAACTCATTATTAATTTTTTGATAATGCCTATTTTCTTTTTATCTGGAGCTTTATTTCCTATTGAAGGTCTGCCAAAGACAATCGCTATTATAACTAAGATTAATCCTTTGGCTTACGGCATCGATGGGCTCCGGGGTGCGCTTATAAACAGTATTCACTTTGGATTTACTACTGATTTTCTAGTTTTGGGCTCAATCGTTGTTGTTTTGATGGTGATCGGAAGCTATCTTTTCTCTAAGATACAGATTTAATTTAGGATAAAATTATACAAAAAGCAAAAAAGCGGGCTTTTGGCCCGCTTTTTTGCTTGACTAGCTATTTTGTGTTAAAATAAATGAAATCTCGACCCTCGAGATTCCCGTTAGAAGTTAAAATTCTTAAATTTAGACCATAATTAGACTCTAAATTTAAAAAAAATACTTTTAACGGAGATGGGTTAAAATGTTCAGGAAAAAACAAAAATTTATATCTTTGAAAGAAGCAGCGAAACTGACAGGTTATGCGTCTGATTATATTGGATCTTTAATCAGGAAAGGAAAACTGACTGGAAAGAAAGTCTATTCTGGAATTTCTTGGATGATCAATGAAGGGGATATAAAAAAATACCAAGAAAAAATTGAAGCTCAAAAATTAAAATCCACTAAAAATTGGAAAGTTTTAAAATTTGTTTCTGATTTTTTTCCTCCGATAAAGATACCGGTAAGAGTAAAAGAAACAACAAAAAAGATTGTAGGGATTCAAGATTATAATACAAAAAGAGCAAAGATTTTTGCTTTTTCCTGGCGGGGTATATCGATAGTCCTTGTTTTACTTTCTTTTATTGGAATAGGTCCATCAAAAATTTGGCAAAAGTTAGTCGCGGCATTTACTGGAGAAGAAAAGACAATTAATCTTTATTCGACCACCTGCAACGGCGAATGGCAAAATCCCCAAAATAGCCAGGGTCAGCCGGAAGTGGGGGAACTTGGAGATTTAAATTCTTTTTCTGAATCCAACTCCGCAGTTTATAAAGGAGGATCATTAAGTCTTATCTGCCAAAACTTTGAAAAAGATTCTGAAGAAATTAAAACTGAAGACTTGGAAAACTTTAAAATTCAATCAGCTAAAATTAAATTCTCTTTTGCTATCGGAGAAAAAAAGCCAGATTTAGAAATTCCTCAATCACTTCCTGAAGAGTCAGCGCCTGTGACTCCTGGAGAATCAGCGCCCCTGATTCCTGAAGAGTCGACACCTTCGTCTTCTGAGCAACCAGCACCCGCAGACGAAGAAGCTTTGCCCATTGAGCAACCTCAAAATATTGAAACTTCACCAGAGGTTGTTCCGCCACCTGAATCAGTTCCACCACCCCAGTCGGTACTACCATCTGAATCTGCGCCCAAAGTCGAAAACACAACCCCTTCAGCAGATCTTTTCAAAAAAATAAAAAATTTATTTAGTGTGTTAACAGCAGAAGCTCAAGGAGGAAATATTCCGACAGAAGAAACCATTTCGCCAATTGAAGAAGCGACTCCAACCACTGAAGGAATTTTAGCACCGACCGAGGATATTAATACGCCAACTCAAGAAGTCATAACACCAAATTTAGATACTAAAATTATTATTTGGTATTCTCTGGACAATGAAACTTGGTGGCAACTGGCTAATATTTCAGAGCAGCCTGTATCCAATTTTCTAAGCGGAGGACATTTTGTTTATGATGCGCCATTTTTGAAAAGTTTTGAAGACGTTAAAAACATAAAAATAAAAATTGAGGGAGTAATCGGAGGCGAGACAACTATCGTTGCTTATCTTGATAGCGTATGGATAGAAGTTGTTTACGAACCCGAGAAAAAAAATGAGCCAAAAATGGACGATTCGGAGACAGAGCTGAAAGAGATAAAAAAGATTCAAATAAGCGATAATTCATTAATTATTCCTGATTTACAAAATGATTTTTCAAGCAATGACGAGCCAAGCTTTATTGTTTCTGAACCGGAAATAAAGACCGAAGATATCATTTCCGCTGGAAAAGGAAGACTTATCTCGGGAGTAGAAACGATTCAGGAGAATTATAGAATAAGCGGAGAATTGATTTCTAATGAAGAATATTTTTTAGCGTCTATTGAGAGCAATTCTCCGGAATTGATTCCTGATTTATTGATGTTCAGCAAGAAAAAAAACCAGAAGGATAGCATTAGCGTCCAAATTTTTAGATCTGACGGATTGGAGGCAGGTATTTTACCAGAAATCCAGCCCATTCTTAAAGATGGAAAAGAAAGTTTTGAAATAAAATTTACAAAAGAAAAAATCAGGGAATTTAAACCCGGGCTTTATAAGCTAAAGGTAAAGCTTGAAACAGCCGATAGCATTTTCTTTTTGGAGCAGGATTTTAGCTGGGGCGTTCTGGCGATTAATGCCAATAAGTCAATTTACCTGCCGGGCGAAAAAGCATACGTCCAGATGGGGGTTTTAAGAGACGATGGGACTACAATTTGCGACGCGAAACTGAAATTAGAAATCAAAAATCCAAATTATGAAATTAATACATTTTTGACTGAGGACGGAACGATTCAATATAGCGATGAATGCGGCCCCAAGTCAGTTACTTATAAGCCAGATTATTTTAGCTATTTTGATGTCGGCGAAGCTGGAAATTACGAAATAAAATTAACTAATCTTGATAACGGCTATGAAGTTTTAGATTCTTTTAAAGTTGAAGAGACTGTCCCCTTTGATATTGAAAGAATTGGACCGACTAGAATTTATCCGTCTGCTAAATACGAGATGAAGATGGTTATAAAAACACATCAGGATTTTTCAGGTGAAATTACAGAAAAAGTGCCTGCTTCTTTTTTAATATCTGAACAAGAAGGGATGAGACAAGAAATAAACGGAGAGGAAAAGTCGCTTATCTGGAAAGCTGACTGGAAAGATGGTGAAATTTATGAATTAAACTATCAATTTGACGCGCCAGATATCAGCCCCTATATTTTTTTGTTAGGACCATTAATAATTAGCAACAAGCAACAAGAGACAAGTTTTCAAGAAATTCGGCAATGGCAGATTGCTTCCGATAGAGCCAGTTGGACTGAAGCAACTTGTTATATGCCTTCTAATACCTACGCTTGTTATGATGACGTAGTTTTTGGGGGATGCACGGGTGCGAAGTGTTTGCAATCTGCATATTCTGATTGCTCTAAAGCTTGCACAACTAGAGCTAATGCAGGAGGCTCTCCGGCCAACTGCGTTTTAACTTATTCAAGTCCATGTAGTTGTTATAGTAGTACTTTGTGTAATGGTGAGACTGGGACTTGCACAATTACGACCAATACATGTTTTTACACATGTTATGCAAACTGGGAAGACTGTAACCAAGTTACTAGTGATGGTTGCGAGTGCTCACTTCTTACGAATACTTGCGTTGGCACCACCTGTACTCCAATTCCATCTGGAATCACTGTTTCCGGTACTGTTTATGCTGATGAAGCATCAACTATCTGGCAGCATTGCGATAGTTCGACAGCAAATATAAGCCTTGCGGTTAATGGAGTGGTAGTTCAAACCACTCATTGCCATACACCTCCTGACGGCACTTATTCGTTTACCTCAGTAACAGTTGCCGCTGGCCAAGAGGTTGCGGTTTTTATGAACGCCACCCACAAAGGGATAGCAGCAACCGTAGCTAAAGATGCCAGTACTACACCAATCACTCTCAATCCGATAGAGGGTCGAGTCTGGGTGAAAGAGGAAGTGAGTGCTCCTAGTAATATCACTAACACCCTTCTTGATAAATCCGATAAATTAGTTACGGGCTGCACTAATGTTCCATATACGGTTACCGGTACCGCTTTAACAGTTGATGACACTTATAAAATAGTTATTGAAACTGGCAAAACTTTTGTACCAGGCGGGAACGTGACAACGCCGGCAATGGAGATTATGGCTAGCAGCGCTACATATACTGCCGGCTCCTTTACTTTGACATTAAATTCCACTGGTTCAGGCGCAACCTGTACTGCAGCTGCCGGAACTATGATGCCTCTTTGTATAGTAGCTGGGGGAATTTTTACTGCCAGTACTGACACCGTTAATTATACTGGAACTGCTGCCACTACTTTAGCTGTCGCCACTTACTATAATATGGGAGTAGGTACCACCGCTGATAGTAACGCAGTTACCTATACCTTAGGAGGAGATACCACAGTTACTAGTGTTTTAACAGTTGGTAATGCCGATTCTGGCGGTTACGTAGATCTTTTAGCTGGTTCTTCATATACTTTGACTCTTTCTGGTTCTGGAATCCCCTTCGTTCTTCCCAGTTGGGGCGATTTTTCAGCTGGCAGTTCAACTGTAAAATTTACTGGTACAGCAGCTACTACCTTACCTAATCTAATTGGCCTTACTTACTATAACTTGGGAGTAGGAACAACTGCTGATGGAACAGCGGTGACCTATACTTTGGGAATGTCAGCTTGGGTTCAGAATGTCCTTACGGTTGGCAATGCTTCTTCCACCGCCACTGATACTTTAGCCGGTTCTTCCCGTACCTTAGGTTTCTATGGTTCTGGCACACCATTTAATATTACTGCTTGGGGTAACTTTTCAGCCGGTACTTCAATTGTTAGATATGGTTATTCTGGCGCCTCAACTACCTATGTTACTGGCACGACCTACTACGATCTTTATACTGGCATCAGCGATTCCACTGCTACCTATACCGCTGCTGGAGACATTACTGTCACTGATGTCTTAACCATTCGTTCTTCTTCAGGTATCAATACCTTTGATGCTTCCAACAAGACCATTACCTTATCAGGCAGTGGCACACCTTTTGTCATTGCTGAGACCGAAGTATTCACTGCCTCAACTTCAACCATCAAATATACTGGTAATGGCGACACCAATATTACTGCCGCCACCTACAATAATCTGGAATTAAGCCCGACCATTACCGATAACAGAATTTATACCGGAGCCGGGGCAATCACAGTTGGTGGCACCTTAAATATCAACCCTAACGCCACAGCTAAATATTTTATCTTCTATCTAGGAGGAACAACATCGGTTACAGGAGCAATCACCATTCAAAGGACTGGTACGGCGAGTTCTTACTTGGATACAACTTTGGTGGGTCATTATTCATTAACCGCCTCCTCCATTTCTATTCAAACCGCTAGTATCCTTTTAGCTTATGGTTCAACGATCACCTTAACTGCCAGTTCGGGTCAGCCATTATCAGTAAGTGGAAGCGGCTATTTTAATTACGGGACTTCCAATGTCGTATTTACTGGCGATGGCAATATTACCATCGGTGACATTGGTCTTGGAGTAGAATATTACGATTTGACTTTTTCGCCAACAATTACAGCCAGTCGCATCTATTACTCAAGCGGGTCTATCGAAATTGGGCATAATTTAGATATTAATCCAAATGCTTCGAGTGTCTATTCTTTGACTTTTAATCTTGGAGGTTATTTCTATACTCAATCCGGAACAATTACAATTCAAAGAACAAATTTAGCCACTTCGGTTTTAGATACAACAATTTCTAGTAACACTTTGCTTGTAAGCGTTATCAATATTCAGACCGGCGGCACTCTTACAGCTAATGGTTCAATAATTTGGATAAAAGGAACATCGGGTACACCTTTCACTGTAAACGGTACCTTTAACTACGGTACCTCTATCGTTTTTTTCGATGGCAATGGTGATATTACGATTGCCGCTACTACTTATTTTGTTTTGCAATTCCAACCAGCTCTCGGGCTCTCGACCAATAGAACCTATACCGGAGGCGGAGCGATAACGGTAAATAATAATATGGAGATATATCCCACTGGTTCTGGGACCGAATCTCTTACATTTAATTTGGGCGGAACGACGTCAGTAACCGGCTCTCTTACCATCAAAAGAGCGGGTTCGGTGACTTCAATTTTAAACACGACAATTAGTAATCATTCTTTAACTGTCGGCAGTCTTTCAATTTGGATTGGCGGTACCTTAACCGGTAATGCCTCGGCTTTGGATTCCAATGGCGATGTAACGATTGCCAGCGGCGGAACTTTAACTAGTACGTCGGGAAATTTTAATGTCGGGGGCTCTTGGTCTAATTCAGCAACTGGAGTTTTTACCCATTCCTCAGGCACCGTTATTTTTGATGCCACGACAACAGGAAAAACTATTTCTGATGGCGGTGATCCTTTCTACAATATTAGTTTCACCGGTACCAATGGTGGTTGGACCTACACAGATAGCTCAGCAACTGCCAGTTGTGACGGAGGTTCCTGCCCCAAACAGACAACTGTTAGTGCAACTAGTGGTACAGTTACATATATTAACGCCAAAACTGGAACAGTTTCAGTTACTGCCGGTACTCTAACTGTTGATTGGTATTTGGGTATTCATGTTGTTGATAAACTTAGTCCTTCAACTGATATTGATACCGGAAATAACGATATCACTATTTCAGAAAATTCGGCTAGCCCAGGTCCCTATTCAACTGTTTGGAGATACAACGGCGGCACTTTTGGAGAGGACGGCACTGGTTGGGAGTCACCAGCTACTCAAAAAAATACCGGTACTCTTTCAACCGGAAAGAATCCTCAACCATTCAAAGTTGGCGCAATCAGAATCAGGGAATACAGTATGACCAATAGTTCTCAGTGTCCGGGTTCAGGCTGCACTATTTATAAATACAATCTCCAGATTGCTGAGCAGGCAAATTATGGCGAGTATGATTATTACCTCGATTATTAATCATAAAAATGAATATCTTGTTTCCAGAAAAAATTAAAGAGGTAGTCAAAAAGGTTTTAGGGATTAGAGATTATAAAACAAAACGAGAAAAAATCTTTGGTTTTTCTTTGAGATTTTTGATAGTTATCTCTTTAGTTTTTATTTTGATAAGCCAGTTTTTGCCCGCAAAATTTTTCCAGCAATCGAAAGTCATCAAAGAACCAGAGAAGAAAAAATTAACTATAGAGATGGCAAAAAAAGATTTTAATGCAAATGAAGACCTTGAATTTTTAGTAAAGGAGCAAAAAGAAGAGAAAGCGCCATCAAGTTCTGAAATTAAACCCAAACTTCAAGCATCCCTGGTGAATAATGCTACAGGAAAAGAGGTGCTTACAACTCCTATAATTGAAAAAGTTTCAGATAGCGATTTTAAAATCAAAATCCAAAAGCCCGAAGACTTTCGGCCGGGAGTCTATAAATTAAAAGTGGAATACAACGGAAAGGTAGCGGAGCAGGAATTTAATTGGGGAGTTTTGGCTATTAATACCAATAAATCAGTCTATTCGCCAGGAGAAGAAGCCTATCTTCAGATGGCATCCTTAAATGAATACGGACATGCGCGCTGTAATTCAAAATTGGAGTTAAAAATTACCAATTCCACCACCGGCGCGGAAGAATCTTTTTCCACCCAAGACGGGACGATACAAAAGAACGGTACCTGTAACGAAAATGGCGTTCGCGATAATGTCACCGATTCGCCGGATTATTTCGCCTATTATCAGGTCAGCCAGCAGGGAACTTACCAGATGCAGCTAACTAATCTGGATACCGGTTATGAGATCACCGATTCTTTTGAAGTGAAAGAAAATGTTCCTTTTGATATAGAAAGGATCGGAGCAACGCGAATCAATCCATACAAATCAACTTACCGGATGACTTTGAATATCAAAGCTAACCAGGATTTTGATGGAGAAGCAGTGGAAAAATTACCCAGCGGTTTTAAGGTGACCAATGCCGGCGGAGGCGCGGTGAATGCCGTTGGCGAGGAGAAAGAAATTGTTTGGAAGCTTCAATTAAAAAAAGGAGAACAAAAAACTTTGCAGTATGAATACCAGGCGCCAGAAGTTAGTCCGCAGCTTTTTCTGCTCGGCCCAGCTGAAATGAGAGAAAATAGCATCTTTGTTTTTCAGGAATCTCGCCGATGGCAGATCGCCTCGGACGTGACGTGCGCTATTATCATGACGTCGAGCGTAAACTGGAGCGCTCATAACTGGGGAACCTGCGACAGTTCCAATTACCCCGGATATAACACTAGCGGCGATGACGTAACCATTACCGCGAGCTCCAACTCCGCCAGAACCCTCACTCTTGATGTGGATATCACTTCATATACTATCGGCACTATTACCATAAATTATAATTCTTCATACACCAGCAGAGTGGTTACTCTTGATATGACCTCGCATGTCATGACAACAACCGGAAACGTTACCATCAACGGCAGTTCCAGCGCCAATGATGTGCTGTCCTTTTCTACTGGTGCCACAGGGAAACTTACCGTTGGCGGAAATATGGTAAAGGGATCATATGGGACAATATCATTTGGAGGCACAACTGCCGGAACACTCAATCTTATAGGATCTTTGGATGCCGTCGGAACTTTTACCAAGGGTGTCGGAACAGTGCAGTTTAGCAGCACGGCGGCGCAGCAAACGATCCCAAGTAGTTATTCATATTACAATATAAAAATTTCTAATACTTATGATTACGCCGGTGGCGACGGTGTTATTCTCAACGGCACTACCGCAATCGGCGGCACTCTCGTTATAGACGACGGCGCTTCGCTTTCCGCCAGCGCCGGTGCGATGACCGTTACCGGAGCGACTACTGTCGGCGGAGGATCGAGCGGAAAGCTCATAATAACTTCGAACTCTTACACCCAAACCTTTACCGGGGCGATAACGATTGCTACCGGCGCCGCATTGACGGAAAGTGCGGCCGCCACGCTTTCGTTCGGCAATAATGTTACTATCACCGGCACATTAACGGAGAACGGAGCCGCCACCGTCGGTTTTGCCGGTAACTTAACGAACAACGGAACCTACACCGCCAGTACCGGAGTGCATACTTTTACCGGCACCACTAAAATAATCAGCGGTTCAAGTACCGTTATAATTCCGAGTCTTACCATCAGCGGTACAACCACAAACAATGGAACCCTCACGGTTAATACGGCGCTGGCGGGAGCAAGCGCTTTAACGAATGGAGCGAGCGCCACTTTAAACATCGGTGGAACTTCTTTAATTACTACACTGACTCCTTCCGGTGCGGGCAATACGGTAAACTATACCGCCGACTCGCAAACGGTTCACTCAAATACGTATGTCAATCTCACATTAAGCGGAAGCGGAACGGACGTTTTACAAATAGGAACCACGGCTATCACCGGCGCTCTTACTTTAAGCGGAACGGTAACGACGACGACGGTGGTCAATATAACGAGTCTCGGCAGTCTTTCCGTCGGAGACGGCTGTACTCTGAATCTCGCCGCTTTTAATACAACGGTGACCGGCGCCACTACTGTCGGAAAAAGCGATGGAACCGGAACGAGCGGAACTTTGAACATAACTTCAACCACGGGAACGCACGCTTTTACCGGTGCGGTGACTATTTATAACCACGGCACTCTCGCAGAAAGTGCGGCGGAAGATCTTACTTTCAGCTCGGATGTTACCATCAACTCCGGCGGTACATTAACAGAAAATGGAGCCGCCACCGTCGGTTTCGCCGGAAATTTAACGAATAACGGAACATACACCGCCAGTACCGGAACGCATACTTTTACCAGCACGACCGGAGCTTTAAGCGGTACCATCTCAATTCCCACGGCGACGTTCTCCGGCACCGGTTGCGCTTACGCAAATAGCGGAACATTCACTTCAGCAACATTGCTTACCGTTACCAGTCCGGCAGTTCTCACTAATAATGGTACGATAACCGCCACAGCGGCGCTCTCCGGCAATGGCGGATTAACGCAAGGATCCTCTGGCATATTGAATATTGGCGGGACTTCCGGCATTACCACTTTAAACACTACTGCCGGCACTAATACCGTCAACTATACTAAATCCGACGGCGGACAGAGTATCAGAGGCATGACTTATGTTAATTTGACTTTAGGCAACGGCAGCGGCACCGATACCGTTATCACCGCTAATTTGGTCGTGAACGGCACTTTGATTACCACTGCTGGCGGTATCCTGGATATGACTGCTGCCTATACCTTATCAGGTACATTAGGAACTATCACCAACAATGGAACCATCAGCACGGCAGTACCAACTGCTACCAGTAATGCTCCCATAAAAGCAGGGCAAAGCTGGGGCGGGACAATAATCTATGCTGCCACAACAGGACTACAGACTGTTGTTAACGGCACTTACAATAGTCTAACCTTAAGCAATACGGGCGTAACAACTGATACAGCTACTGCCGGAAGCATCTTGACTGTGAATGGTGCTTTGGTTACTGGCTCCGGCATTTTTGATATGAGTACTTCCCAGCTGCTTGGCAGCTTAACGTCAATCACTAATAACGGCATTATCAAAACATCCAATACTAGCGCCACTCCTATTCCTACTGGCAAAAGCTGGGGAGGCACCATAGAATACGGAGCTTCCAATGGAGCTCAGACTGTTGTGGCTGGTACTTACACTACTTTAACTTTAGATAATTCTACTGGCACTAACACAGCAGGTGGTGATTTATCAATCACCACTTTAAACACTACTGCCAGCGGTACTTTGGATATGGGCACCACCAACCGCATAACAGCAGTCACTACTGCTACTGGCAGTGCTGGTATTATCAAAACCTCTGTACCAACCTCAACTAGCGCCACTCCTATTCCTACTGGCAAAAGCTGGGGAGGCACCATAGAATACGGAGCTTCCAATGGAGCTCAGACTGTTGTGGCTGGTACTTACACTACTTTAACTTTAGATAATTCTACTGGCACTAACACAGCAGGTGGTGATTTATCAATCACCACTTTAAACACTACTGCCAGCGGTACTTTGGATATGGGCACCACCAACCGCATAACAGCAGTCACTACTGCTACTGGCAGTGCTGGTATTATCAAAACCTCTGTACCAACCTCAACTAGCGCCACTCCTATTCCTACTGGCAAAAGCTGGGGAGGCACCATAGAATACGGAGCTTCCAATGGAGCTCAGACTGTTGTGGCTGGTACTTATAACAATCTTACCTTAAGCAATACGAGTGGCACCAATACTGCTGGAGGCGCTATAACAGTGAGTGCTACTTTTACCACCACTGCTGGCGGTACGCTTGACATGGTAACCTATGCACTTTCTGTATCTACTGTGAGCCACGCGGGTATATTAAAAACTCAAAACACTACAGCTACTCCATTAACAACAGGTAAGACCTGGGCTGGCACAGTTCAATATGATGCTGATGGTGGTCAGACTGTTGTGACTGGAACGTATAATAATCTTACGCTTTCCACCAGTGGCACGAAAACCATGACAGGCGTCTCTACTATTAATGGCAACCTTACTCTTTTAGGAACAGCTCAAGCTACTACTGGTGCTAATACCACTGTCGGAGGAAACATCACTGTCGGAACAGGAGCTTATTTATATGTAGCGGCAGGTTATACTCTTGATGTTACTGGCAGCGTTGCAGTTACCAGTACAGGAAGTATTTATAACACCAGTACTGATGGCTTTACTATTTTCACTGACCTGACTGGCACTGGTGGCTTAACTCAAGGAACTAATGCTGTTTTAAATGTAGCTGGCACAGTTTCAATTACTCATTTAGCTGCTGTTGACAATGTCAACACAGTTAATTACACTGGCGTTAGCCAGACAGTCAAAGCAGGGAATTATTACAATCTGACTTTAAGTGGTTCTGGTACCCCGGTTTTAACCGGGGTAACTCTAGAAGACCCCGGCAACCTCACTCTTTCAGGAACGGTTTCTGTTTCTACTAGTGGTGATGTCTATATTTTGGGAGGAGACATCATTGTTGGAACAGGAACTCATTTAACTGTAGCAGCAGCTAATACTCTAGATGTTTATGGCAGTGTTTCAGTTACCAGTACAGGTACGATTACTAACAACAGTACTGATGGCTTTACTATTTATACTGATCTGACTGGAAATGGTGGTTTAACCCAAGGAACCAATGCTGTTTTAAATGTAGCTGGCACAGTCTCAATTACTTCTTTAACTGCTACTGCCAGCCCCAACACAGTGAATTACACTGGTGCTGGCCAGACAGTCAAAGCTGTGAGTTATTACAATCTGACTTTAAGTGGCAGCGCTACGCCTACTTTGACCGGCTTAACCACCATTAACGGGAATTTTCTTCTTTCCGGAACGGTCAATCCCAGCACAGCGGTTAATTTAGCCGTCGGCGGGAATCTTCAGATAAATAACAATAATACTTTGACCATTCCTTCCACTTATACTCTTTCCGTCACCGGCACCACTACAGTTACCGGCTCTCTGGTTTTATCCAGCACCGCGGCCGGAGGCCATACTTTTGACGGAGATGTTACAATTAGCGTCACAACCGGGGTCTGGAATAATTCGGGGAACACCATTGTTTCGTTTGACGGCAGTTTAGCCAATAACAATTCTTTCACCGCCGGAAGCGGCGTCCAGACCTTTACCGGGACCTCAAAAACGATAAGCGGAACGGTTTCAATTCCAAGCCTGACAATTTCTGGGGCGGTTCAAAATAACGGGACTCTCACTGTTTCCACAGCACTTGCCGGAGCCGATACGCTAACCAATGGGATAGATGCTACGCTCAATATCGGCGGCACTTCGAGTATTACCACCCTGACCGCCACTGCCAGCGGCAATACGGTTGTTTACAACGGGTCAGGCATTTCTCAAACTATAAAAGCTACGGCATATTATCACCTTACTTTATCCAATACTGCCGGAGTCAGTTTAAACAGTAACGCCAGTGCCGCTGGCAATTTGACGGTTGATTCAGGGGTTACGCTTACCTCGGCGGCTGGAGTGATAATTAGTGGCGACGGTACGTTGACCGGCAACGGCACGGTGCAAGTAACCAGGACTGCCACTACAGCTGATTTCTCATCGCAATACACGATTACCAACCCAGTCCTGAGTAATTTGACCGTGGAATATGTGGGGACGGCAGCTCAGACGATAAGTGCATTGACTTATGGGAACTTGAAAATAAATAATTCCAATGGCGCGACTCTTGGTGGCAATGCGACCGTTGATGGTACACTAACTCTTACCAGTGGTAACATCACCACTGATACCAATTCGGTTATCATCAGTTCAACCGGTAGCGTTTCTCGTACCAGTGGGCACATAATCGGCAATTTACAGAAATACACAGCAACCGGCGCTACCTCTAAAACTTTTGAAATAGGTGATTCAGATGTCTATGCTCCGGTTGCTGTCACTTTTGGAAATGTAAGTGTAGCTGGAAATCTCACTGCCAAAACAACAGACGGCGACCACTCCGACATCGCCAGCTCCGGTATTGATTCCACCAAGAGCGTCAATCGCTATTGGACAATGACTAATAGTGGGATCACTTTTACTAATTACAGCGCGACGTTTACTTTTGTGGCCGGAGACATTGACCCTGGAGCTGACTGGAACATTTTTATTGTCGCAAAGAAAGATGGTTCCTGGGTTCTGCCAACAGTTGGCACTAGAACCTCAACTAGTACCCAAGCTACTGGCATGACATCATTCAGCGAGTATCAACTCGGGGAAGAAGCGCCGACCATTACAATCACAGGGACGGTTTACCAGAGTGAAGGAGGTTCAAATATCGGTTCTGGAAAAACGATTGCTTTAAGAATTGATGGTTTAGGCAGTTACTCTGATGCTACTGATGGAAGTGGAATTTATGAAATTACTGGGCTCACTGGAATTTCTGCTGGATCAACAATTACTGTCTGGATTGATGGTGATGCTATTAATGGAACTACCGTTACTATTGCCAATGACGACACTTCTGACATTACTGGTCTTCATATTTACGGGGGAGTAATTATTGTTCGTTCTGACAAGAGTGCTACTGCTATTACTATTGATGATATGGTAGACTATGATTCCGACCAAGAGTTAGACGGAGATATTGAGTTTGATGCTGATTCGGGTTCGCCCGACACATTAAATGTGTTAAATACTTCGGAACTCCATATCTGGACCGGTAAGAGTTTTTCTCCAGGGGGAACAGTAACTACTTCACCCGGGGGCGCCAAAGGTGACATTCATATTGATGATAGTGCCGTTTTTACTGCTGGTGGAGCAATTTCTTGCGGTGGTTCTTGGACAGCTGATACCGGCACCACTTTTACTCACAACAATAACACCGTTACCTTTACGGCCACGGCTTCTGGTAAAACCATTACTACCAACAGCCAGAGCTTCTACGACCTAATCTTTAACGGCTCAAGTGGTGAATGGACACCTCAGGCTGCAGTAGCTGTAGCCAATAATTTAACCACCACTGTTGGTACGCTTTTGGGAACTCAAGATGTCGCAGTTTCTGGTGGCGCTATTACTGGTACTAATGGCTCCATCACTCTTACAGGAGGGACTGTTACTCTTTCTGGTACTGGAAATCTTGGGCCAAGCGGAAGCGGGACTTATTCTTTTTCTTCTTTGACTCTTTCTGGTACAACTACTGCAGTAGGTGATTTTACAGTTTCCTCTGTTTTGACTATTTCTGATACTTATTCTCTTGACGCTTCCTCAAAAACAATTACTCTATCAGGAACTACAGGCACTCCCTTTGTTAAGACCGGAACCTTTACTGCAAACGCTTCAACTGTTCAATACACTGGCAATTGTGTAAGCAGTTGCAACACTAATGTTGTTTCCACAACTTATTACAACCTTTATTTAAATAATGGTTCAGAAACTTATGACGCAGCAGGAAACATTACTGTCTCTAGCGTCTTTACAATCAATGCTGGAACCTTTGATGCCAAAGCTACAACTCTTACTTTATCAGGCACTGGAACACCGTTTGTTAATAGCGGAACCTTTACAGCCTCCAACTCAACAGTTGAATATACCGGAACAACAACGACAACCAATATTACAGCCGTAAGATATAATAATTTAATCCTTACCCCATCAGCTTCAACTACCTACAACTTAGCCGGAGATTTAACAGGCACCAAATCCCTGACAGGAACCTTAACTATTAATTCAAATGCAATTCTTGATGCAGTCTCAGGATCAAATTATGATATTGCACTGGCAGGAGATTGGACAAATAATGGCAGTTTCACTGCCAGAAATGGAACCGCTACTTTTTCAGGAGCAGATTCAAGCACCCAAAAAATACAAGGAAGTGCCAATACCAGCTTTTATGATTTTACGGCATCAACGTCCGGCAATTCTTTAGGCAGAACTCTTCAGTTTAAAGGAGGCTCAACAACAATTGTATCAGGCACTTGGACTATCACTGGTTATTCAGGAAAGGTTATTATCCTTGAATCATCTGACACAAACAGCTGGACTATTAATCCAACTGCTGCCTCGGTTACCTATGTTAATGTTTCTCGTTCTACCAATACCGGTGTTTATTTCTGCGCTACTTATTCCACTAACGGAGGCAACAATAGCAGCTGGGCTATTTCTAGTAGCTCTAGTTGTGGAAAATATCTTACTTCTTGCTGGTCAGGCCTGACTAACAGTTGCTCTGATGATTCTTATAGCGATGATGTAATTGGAGCTCTTTGGCATAGGAGCGATCCCACTACTATGTGGGGAAGTAAAGACTACGATGGTCTTAATTATCCTCCTCTTCATGGTTCTTGGTATGCCGGAATGCTCTTAAGTGGTATTGAGGTGACTATTAACGGCACCTCAATAAGTTTCGCGGAACTAACTATCACTAATAATTTTTCGAACACTGCTTCTACTCAGACCGAAATCATCGTTACTACCGGTTCTAATTCAGGTTATATTGTTACTGCCTGGGAGACGCAAGTGATGACCCATGATGATTATCCCTCCGAACACATTGATAACTTTAAGGTTGATGGAACTGATTGTACTTATCCTCCTGCCGGTACTTGTACCTGGCCTGAGGATGAAAATTGTACTTATGATAATAAATGTGGTTTTGGTTTCACTTCCGATGATGATAATGTGGAGGGTGGCAATCCTTACGGTGGCGGAACGAAATTCGCCGGCTTTCCTGATGAAAATGACCCAGCAAGGCCAATTCTGGTAATGGATTGGCCAAGTCCTGTTAGTGGCAAATCATTTTCAATCACTTACCGCATCTCCACACTTTTAACTCAAAGACCCGGCACTTATGGGACAACTATAGTTTATGTGGTGACGGCGCAGTATTAGTTTATATAAGCGGATTAACGCTGATTATTACGCTGATAGACGCCGAATAAATTATGACTAAAAAAATTGTGAAAGATTTTTTATACGAGAAAGAAACATACTTAATTCGAGGAGCGTGTTTTGAGGTCTGGAAAGAATTTGGTGGAGCATTTAAAGAAAAAGTTGTGGATAGAGCCTTAGAAGAAGAATTAAAAAGTTGTGGTTTAAAAGTAGAAAGTCAAAAAACAATAGATATTTATTATCGCAATAAAAAAATCGCTTGTTATAAACCAGATAAAATTATTAACGGCAGTGTTCTATTAGAAATTAAATGCAAGCCATTTTTAACAAAAGAAGACGAAAGACAATTTTGGCTATACCTTAAAGGATCAGAATATAAATTAGGATTGTTAATAAATTTTGGTCCTAAAAAATTGGAAATTAAAAGAAGAATATATGATAAAGCAAGAGAGAAAAGTTCTCGGCGTAAATCAGCGTTAGTATCAGCGTTTATCGGCTTTTATTTAATAGCAAGTTTTCTGTTCTTTAAATCTTCAGTGGGAGCCCAGCAACAGGAAATCAAGCTTCTTATCTCTCCAGAAATATTTGAATGGAGGGTAAAAAGAGGAGAAAAGTTTTCTGAAAAAATAATAATCTACAATAAAAGTGAACTCCCAGTGCCAATTGAAGCGACGGTTACTAACTTTAGCGCTCAAGAAGATTCGGGGACAATCACCTTTTTTCAAGAGCTAGCAAAAAGAGTAGGAGAAGAAGATGATATTTCTTTTAATCCCCGAAAGTGGATAAAAATTGAAAATCCAAATTTCATTTTAGATCCAAAAGAAATGGCTGAGGTAAAATTAAGAGTTGAAATTCCAGAAAATGCCGAGCCAGGCGGTCATTATGCCGTAGTTTTATTTGAACCTAAGCTCCCATCTTTTTATTTTGAAAAGGAAGCCGTGCGAGCCATTCCTAAAATTGGAGTTTTATTTTTATTTTCTGTTGAGGTAGAAGGCGTAAAAAGAGTAGAAAAGCCCTTGGTAATTTCTGAATTTATTATTCCGGAAAAATTCCGGCTCCAAAAATTAGAAGATTTATTAGCCAACATTTCCGGTTTATTCCAAAAAGCTCAGGCAGAGAATAGGGAATTGTTTTCCATTGTGGAAAAAAGTGAATTGCCTTTTAGTTTAGGAATTAAAAATGAGGACATTTTCCACATAAAACCAGAAGGTAAATTATCAATTCTAAATAGCTGGGGTAAGATAGTAGGGGAGACAGAAATTCAAAAAACAACGGTTTTACCAGGCAAAACTAGGAAGTTTCCGGTTGAATTTAAGCCCAATTTGCCCAAAATTTTAGAAAAATATTTGCCAGCCTCAGTCTTAAGCGCCATTTCTCGGAATTTACTTTTTGGGAAATATAAAGCACTTTTGTCTTTAAAGGTTGAGGATGATATTATAAATAAAGAGATTGAATTTTGGGTTTTCCCCTGGAAGGTTTTTTTCCCGCTACTTTTTATTGTTTCCATTTTATTGATTTTATTGATAAAATACAGAAAGAGAATCAAATCAGCATTTTTAGTATTGTTTAAGAAGTCAGTTTAATCTTAGAATTGACAGATTTCAGGAATGGGATGATAATAGAAGTAGATAATATATAAATTTTTAAATGGTCGACAATTTTAAAATAGCCCACTAACAAACACTAATAATAAACTAACAGACACTAAAATCAATAAAAAATTATTTCTATTAAATTAGTGTTGATTCGTCTAATATTAGTGTCATTTAGTGGCTTAATTGTAAATGCCAAAGATTATAAAAAAATACGGAAAAACAGCTTTAGTTTTGGCTTTGATTTTAGTGTTGGTAGCAATATATGGATTAATTCCTCTGGCTCGGGCAGCGAGTTTAACAAAAGAAAGAGATACCCTTTCTGATTCAAGACCTTCAACGATAGCAAAACATACAGTTATTTTCCAGGCGACAACTGCAGTTCCACTTTCTGGCCACGTTATTGTTGATTTACCAGATGGTTTTACTACACCGGCCGGGGATTATACTGATGTGGCAATTTATTTTGATGCTAATGATCCGCCAACCACTGAATGTCTTATGGCAGCGGCTTGTGATGGTACTCACTGTTGCGTCACAATTACTCCTGCTACTGATCTGATTAATATTACTTTAAAAAGCGGGGCTGGAATTACGGCCGGCCATTATGTTAAAGTGGTCATTGGCGATGGAGTAGCTGCAAGTGGTTGGGAAGATATTACTAATCCTACAGTTGGAGTTTACGATGTTGATATAACAACCCAGAATGCTGCTGCTGGAGGTCTGGACACCGGTAAAGCAAAGGTTGCGATTGTGGCTGGGGTAGAAGTGACGGCAACAGTAGCCGAAACCCTTTCTTTCACCATTACTAATGTGGCCGCTGCCAGTTGTCCTGAGACTATTGGCGGTACTGATAAATCTGACGACGCAAGTCACGATGCAGATACAGTTTCTTTTGGCACCCTTACGCCTGAAACCTTCTACTTTAGTTGCCAATCTCTTGCCATAGTCACTAATGCCCCTACTGGTTATACCTGTACTGTTCAAGAAACCGACCAGCTTAAAACTGCTGGAGCCACTGAATTTCCTGATGGTGACTGCAATAATGGTACCTGTACAGAAACAGGCGTTGGACTCTGGACTACTACTACTGAGGGTGGTTTTGGTTATTGTATGGATGATGTTACAGGAAATGGTGCTCTAACCACTGACGCTTCTGATGATGCTGGAACTGGAGCAACCGATTGGCTAGTAGCAAATCAATGTGATGATGCTACGCCGAACTTCAAAATCTTTGCAGAAAAAGCAATTGATTCTCCAGACACTGAAGCAGTAATGAAAAGTTATACGCCAGCCTCTGATACTACCTATATGGGTTATAAAATTAATGCTCTTTACGCTCAGGCAGCTGGAGATTACAGCACTACCACTATTTTCGTTGCTACCCCGACCTACTAATTTGCAGGAATCCACGAATCAACACTAATAGAAAACTAAATTACACTAATTTTTTAGTGGAATTCCGTTAAAGATTCGTAGGAATTATTGGAATATTTGATGAAAGAAATAAAATACCTTATTCTAATAATTTTTATTTTTGGAGGGTTAGTTTTAACTAACTTTGTTTTTGCTCAAGAAGAGAAAACAGGACTTTCTATTTCTCCTGTGACTTTTGAATTAACAGCCAATCCAGGAGATGTATTAGATAATAAAATCAAGGTTTTCAACCCTACCAATAGTGTTATTGGAGTAAAGATGGAAGTTGAGGATTTTACGGTGGCAGGTGAAATGGGAGAAGTAAGAGTTGAACCAGCTGGGATCGAGACTTATTCTTTAGCAAAGTGGATAAAAACTGAACCAACAGAATTTTCTCTAGAACCGGGAGAACAAAAATTTGTCGATTTTATAATCGAAGTTCCGGAGAACGCCGAGCCTGGTGGAAAATACGGTTCAGTTCTAGCGACAACTACCGGCGTAATTAGCCCAGGAGGCTCGGGGCCAGCAATAGCTCAAAAAGTAGGCAGTTTAATACTTTTAGCAGTTTCTGGTCAGGTTGCAGAAAGTTTAAATGTAAAAGAATTTTTAGCCCCTTCTTTTTTAGAAACCGGACCAGTAATATTTACAACGAGGTTTGAAAATCAAGGAACGATTCATTTAAGACCACGAGGATTTATTACTATCAATAATTGGAGAGACAAAAAGGTTGCTGATGTCGAATTTTCCCAGTTAAACGTAATTCCTGGAGCGGTGAGAAAGATTGAAACAACATGGAATAAGAAATGGCTTTTCGGAAAATATACGGCCATGGTTGTTGGGAGCTATGGATCAAATAACCTTCCCATTAGTTCAGAGGTTTTAAGTTTTTGGGTTTTCCCTTGGAAAATAGCTATTACAGTATTCCTGGTTCTGCTAGTAATACTTATTTTCTTCTATAAATCCAGAAGGAGATGGCAGTTGGCTTTGAGGATTTTGATAAAAGGAGAGCAGAATAGAAATTAGAAAGTAGAAAATAGAAAGTAGAATATAAGAAAATCGTCCATTGTTTGGGCGATTTTTTTATTTCTAACGTGATGATATAATAGATATAATGAAAGAGACGGGAAGGACAATTTCGATTTTATCGATAATAATTTTATTTTTTTTAGTTTCCAATCTGTTACTGGTAACCCCCATTTTTGGAGCCCAGCTTTCTAATCGAAAGGTTACCGTTGCTGATTCAAGGATTAATATATTAAATGTAAAATATACTTATCAATGGACTGGCTCTCTTGACGCTTTAAGGTGTTTTCAGATTTTGTTTTGTACTTCAGCCACTGGAGCTTGTAATACACCTGCTGGTCTTGATACGACCGGAGCTTCAAAAGGAACTTGGTCAGGATTGACTGCTGGTAATTGGACCCTAGATGCTTTGACTACTAATGGTACTTTGAAATTAACAAATGCTGCCAGTGAAGCACCCTTAGCTAATGTTTCTTTTGAATTTTTAGGAATTACCAATCCAGCCAATACAGGGACTTATTTTAATAGAATTAATACTTATTCTGATATTGGATGTTTAACTGAAGTTGACTCTGGTAACGTAGTTTTTTTAATTCTTATCTCGGGAGTTGGAGTGAGCGCTTCTGTTTCTGGTGGTGTCCCTCCACTGCCTCCAGGTGGAGGAGGCGGAGGAGGTGGCGGGCCAGCTAATGTCATTTTTGAAGGTAGGGCTTATCCTAAAGCCTTTATTACGCTTTTAAAAGATGGGAAAGTAGCGGCTACCTTTCTCGCTGAGAATTCAGGTTTATTTAAAAAAGAATTAACTGGTGTTCCCAGCGGCACTTATAATTTTGGGATTTTTGCTGAAGATACAGAAAGAAGAAAATCAGTTACTATCGGTTTCACAATTGGATTACCAGAAGGTTTGACAACCACCATTTCAGGAATTTTTATTTCTCCGACAATTTCTTTAACTCCGACTCAAGTTGAAAAAGGGGAGAATGTCGATATTTATGGCCAAGTATTTCCCGAAAGCAAGGTAAATATATTCATATCTTCAAACGAAATATTGAAAGAAGTTCCAGCTACAAAAGAAGGGAAATGGTCTTACAAATTAAATACTACGCCCTTAGAAGAAGCAGAACATAATGCAAAATCAATGGCTCTTTTTGGAGCTGGGGAACAAAGCTCTTTTTCCCAGACTCTTTCTTTTTTAGTATTAAAGAAAGGAACAAGAGTTTGTAAAGGAGCGGACCTGAACTTTGATGGAAGAGTCAATATCGTGGATTTTTCAATTCTGCTTTATTTTTGGAATCAGGCAAATCCGAGCAACCGCTGTGCCGATATAAACTTTGACGGAAGAGTAAATATTATTGATTTTTCAATAATGATGTACTGGTGGACAAAGTAAATAGAAAATAGAATTTAGAAAGTCGAAAAACTATTATCTGAAGTAATGAAAATATTAAATAATTTTATAAAATGAGGAAGATTCAAAAGATTATACTTATTTTTCTATTTTCTATTTTCTATTTTCTATTTTCTTGTTCTGTTAAGGCTGCCACTCTTTTCTTGATGCCCCAGTCAGAAAATATTTTCAAAGGAGACACTTTTTTCATTGAAGTTAGATTGGATACAGAGGGAGAAGAGATCAATGCTGCTAGTGTAGCTTTAAAATTTCCAAGTGATTTTTTAGAAGTTATTGATTTTAATAAAGGTGATTCAATTTTTTCCCTTTGGCCAGAAGAGGTAAATATTAAAGAAGGAGAAATCTCTTTTTTAGCTGGCACACCAGGTGGATTCCGGGGAGAAGGACTGATTGGGAGAGTTAATTTTTTTGGGAAAAAGACAGGAGAGGCCCAATTAATTTTTAAAGAAGATTCAAAGGTTTTATTAAACGATGGCAGCGGAACGCCAGCAAAATTGAATTTTCTAGAAGGTAATTATGAAATTTTAGAAAAACCAAAGGATCTCCCTCTGATTTTTTCATCGACTCATCCTGATCAAGATAAATGGTATAAAATTAACACTCTTCGTCTTCGTTGGGATTTAATAGAAAAAGCCGAGTACAGTTACCTTTTAAGTAAAGATCCTTTAGCTGAGCCAGACGAAATTCCAGATAAACCTCAAGGAGAATTGATTTGGATGGGGGATATGGAATACACGGATTTAAAAGATGGAATTTATTATTTTACTTTAAAACAAAAATTAGCAGGTAAGGAGTGGTCAAAAAGAGTTATTTTCCGGGCGATGGTCGATTCTACCGTTCCTGAAGAATTCAAATCCGAAATTGGACAAGACCCTTCAGTTTTTGAGGGGAAATATTTTCTGAGTTTTTCGACCACTGATAAATTATCAGGAATAGATCATTACGAGGTCCGGGAAGGAAAAAAAGATTTTAAAATAGCTAAAAGCCCTTATGTTTTAGAAGATCAAAATTTAAGAGGAAAAATAATAGTCAAAGCAATTGATAAAGCCGGAAATGAACAAATTTCTGAAATAATTCCGCCCTCAAAACCATTTCCTTACTATATATTAGTCTTTGGCTTGATTATTTTATTAATATTCTGGTGGATAATTAGAAGATTAAGGTCAAAAAGAAACAAATAGAAATATGCAACTTTCAGTTGCGAGATTAATAGAAATTTATTGCAATAAATTTCGCGAAGTAAGTTTCAATAAATTTCAATCAGTTGCGTTTAGATGAAAAAACTATTTTTCATATTATTTATTTCTGCACTTTTTGTAGCATTTGTACCAATTCCTGTCCGAGCTGGTAATGCTTCTTTATATCTTTCTCCGGCCTCCGGCAGTTTTTTTGTTGGAAGCACTTTTGATGTTTCGGTTTTTGTTAATACTGGCGGAGAAAATATCAATGCCATTGAAGTTAATTTAAAATTTGATCCGACAAAAATTCAGCTTGCCAGCCCTACAGCCGGAAAATCTTTCATTGAAGTCTGGGTTAGCCAACCCACTTTTTCCAATACCAAAGGGACAATGTCTTTTGTCGGCGGAGTGCCTTCCCCAGGAATCAATACTTCAGCGGGTTTAGTTTCTACTGTCACTTTTCGAGCACTTTCTCCTGGAGAAACTCAAATTTTATTCTTAGATTCTTCCAAAGTTTTAAAAAATGATCCTCAAGGAGTAAACATTTTAACTTCAATGAATAGGGGAGTCTACACTCTTTTGATTCCTCCCCCCGAAGGTCCAAAAGTTTTTTCTTCAACTCATTCTGACCAGAATAAATGGTACAAGAATAATAACCCGACATTTTCCTGGGAAAAAGAAGAGGGAGTAACGGAATTCAGTTTTAGTATTGATGAAGATCCGATGGCTGTTCCAGATAACAACTCTGAAGGAGACAGGATTTCAGTTTCTTTTTCTGAAATAGGAGATGGTATCTGGTATTTCCATGTTAAAGGAAAGAAAGCCGATATCTGGGGGGGAACTAGCACATATCCGGTTAAAATTGATTTAACGCCACCCGCTGCTTTTACGCCTACGATTCAGCCTTCAGAAAAAACAGTAGAAAAGCAACCATTAATTTCTTTTTTTACCACCGATGCTGTTTCTGGTATGGATTATTACCAAATCAAATGTATTGATATCACTCCGGAAAAAGCAGAAGAAGAGGCGGGTTTCTTTACTGAAGCTTCCGGTCCTTATAAACTCCCTACTTTAGCAGCTGGTAAATATTTAGTCGTAGTCAGAGCTTATGATATATCTGGCAACTGGAGAGAAGGAAATGTAAAGATTGAGATTTTGTCAAAAGAACTTTTCTTTACGAAAGATGGAATTAACTTTAGAGGATTTCTGATTCCTTGGTGGATATTGATTTTGATTTTAATAATTTTACTTTTCTTATTAATAATTTCCCTTATCTTAAGATATAGAAGATTAAAAAAGAAAGAAAGAGAGGAATTGGGGGAGATAGAAAAGAAATTAGAAATTATACCGAAAAGTTAATGAAGTTCAAACAGCTTAAAAAAATTTACCTATTGATATTCTTTCTGGTTTTTGTTTCTTATTTTTTTCCTTCAGCAACAAAAGCCCAGAAAGCCTCTTTCAATTTGAGACCAGCAACAGGCAGTTTTAGCGTTGGGTCAACGTTTTACATTGATGTTTTAATAAACGCCGACGGAATTGCCCTAAATGCGGCTCAGGCAACAATTTCCTTTCCGGCAGATAAGCTAAAAGTTGTCGAGCTTTCGAAAAAATCCTCTATTTTTACTTTATGGCCTAATGAACCCGTTTTTTCAAATTCCGAAGGAAAAATTTCTTTTACAGGAGGATTACCAAACCCAGGGTTTATTGGAGAATCAGGAAAAGTCTTTACTATTCTTTTTCAGGCCAAATCAGTGGGCCAAGCAGCAATAACTTTTTCGGGGGAGATAATTACAGCTAATGATCCTTTTGGAACTAATATTTTTTCTTCCAGCCAAAAAGGGAGCTATTCCATAACTGCTCCATCTGAATATGAGCCACCTATTGAAGTCCCCTCGGAGGGACCAGAAGCAGATAAGGAACCTCCTCTTCCTTTTGAAATAACCGTTGATAATGAAGGGGATCCCACTAATCCTACTCCACTTTTATATTTCCAGACTCAAGATAAAGGTTCAGGGATGAGCCACTATGAAGTTAAGATTGGAGAAAAGGAATTTATAAGAGTTGAAAAAGGAAAGACCACTCCTTTTCGCCTTCCTGTCCAGACTCCGGGAATTTTACCTATTTTAGTCAAAGCCATAGATAGGGCGGGAAACTTTACTGAAAGCAAGGCTGAGGTTAGAATAGAATCCATTGCCGTACCAAAAATTACGATATGTCCAGAAGTTTTTAAATCAGGGGAAGAAATGATATATATAGGCGGCAATGCTTTACCAAATACCAAAATTATAATCTCGCTGAAAAAAGAAGAAGAGCTAGTAAAAGAATGGGAGGTGACTAGTGACGCAGAAGGGGACTGGTCTTTAGCCAAAGAAGGTTTATTTAAATCAGGAAAGTATAAGATTTTAGTTAAAGCAAAGGATTCAAGAGGTGCCGAAAGTTATCCTTCAGAGTCTTGCCTATTAAAAATTATCTTAGGCGGAATCGCAATTGGTCCCTGGATAATAACTTACAAAACTCTTACCCTTTTTGGCTTAGTCATTTTCATAATTCTTCTTCTCTTTTTCCTCTTCCTTATATATAGAGTTAAAAAGACTAGAAAAATCATCGAAATAGAAGTTTTGGATTTAAAGAAGAAATTCTACAAAGAATATTATGAGCTAAGAATTGGAATCGAAAAAGAGTTAAAGATCTTAAGAAGTATCCAAACAGAGCGAGAGCTTAACAGCGAAGAGAGAGAAAGGCAAGAAGAGCTTCTCAAGGATCTTGAGGACGTAGAAAGAGTTATAAGAATAGAATTAAAAGACATAGAAGAGGCAAAATAGATCCCATTAAAATTAATTTTTTTATAACTGTATATGTTTGACGTTAAATTTTTAACGGGGTAAACTAAATTAATGGTTAAGAAAAAGAAAATCAAAAAAATAAAGAAAGTTTCAAATAAAAAAATTTATCCGCTTTCTGGTACTTCTTCTTTTCCCGAAATACCAGTTCACCCCGTTAGAAATTTGAAGGGTAGAAAAGATGGAAAGTCAAGTTTGCCAGGGCAAATTTCTAACGGGGTTCACAGGATAAAAATAAAAGTCATTGGTATTGGAGGAGGAGGAAGTTCTATTGTTTCTGAGATAGCCTCCAGAATATTTTCTCTAGGAAGAGACAAAATTAGTTTTATTGCTGCTGATACCAATCCCCAAGCCCTCAAGAAAACCAGTCCAAAAGTTTTTCGTTTTTGTTTTGGTCAAAACATAACTCACGGCTTAGGAACAGGCATGGACACTGAGTTGGGAAAAACGGTTGCCAAAAGCGAGAGAGAAAAAATAAAGAAAATATTTCAGGGAGCCGACCTTTTTATATTAATTGCTTCCCTAGGCGGAGGAACGGGATCAGGGGCAGCTCCAGTTTTAGCTAAAATTTCAAGGAATTTTGGAAATCTGACTTACGGCATATTTACTTTGCCTTTTAAGTTTGAGGGAGAAAAGAAAATGGAGATAGCCAGAGAATCTTTAGAGAAATTAAAGCCAAGTTTAAACGCCATTAGCATTTTGCCTAACGAGAGAATTTTTCAGGTTATTGATAAAAAGACGCCTCTAAAAACAGCTCTCTCGGTTATGAATAGAAATTTAGCTGAAAGTTTAGAAAGTTTATTGGAGTTAGCTTATCTTCCAGGTCT
>Ga0315279_10001625_pt1 | contig 36784 bp, 46 predicted proteins | sample YL17G06_20_MG_FD_203694 | JGI IMG/M metagenome (GOLD analysis project Ga0315279, IMG submission 203694) | Sediment microbial communities from Yellowstone Lake, YNP, Wyoming, USA - YL17G06_20 | ecosystem: Environmental > Aquatic > Freshwater > Lake > Sediment | place: USA: Wyoming | collected...
AGCAGACGGGCACTTTCGCTGCAAGGTGCTTAGAGATGAGCGTGTTCAGTCAAGGCCGAACAGAGGAGGAAGCCCTGAGGAATATCAGAGAAGCAATCAACCTCCATCTAGAAACACTCGAAGACGAGCTCAAAGGAAAGAAAGTCGTAGAAGTCGATGTGTAGTGGCCAAACTTCCCAGGAAGATTTCTGGGAAGGACTTGCTCAAAGTCTTCCAGAGACTCGGCTTTGAATTGGTGAGACAACGAGGAAGTCACGCATTCTTGCGCCATCCAGACGGAAGGCGACTAACGATTCCAGTCTACGATGCCGTTCCCATCAACCTCCTTAACTGGATCCTGGCCGAAGCGAAGGTCACGCGCCAAGAGCTTCTTAAGCTGCTAAAGTAGAGTTTCTAGAGTCTCTTCAAGCGCCATCGGCTTGAGTATTTCACACGTGGCATCCTAGTGCCGTAGACATGTCGGTGTATTGAATCAATTAATGCTAATTGTCGATACCTTCCTCCTCGATAGTTCGCGCGGCAGGCCTGTCCCTGCTGAGTTAACGCGGGCGAAGATGATGCGAAGTGTCCATGTTGCCACGTAGGCCAGGAAGGCCAAGTCAACGGGTCGCAAACGTAACCGTCAGCCTACCCTTGACGATCCTGGATAAGCTGGACGACCTGATTGACAAAGGCAAAGTCCGCTCGCGCTCGCAGGCTGTCCGCGAAGCCTTGGAACGGTTCCTAAAGTCCGGCGAATAAGGAAAATCATGATCATGAAATTGGAACGAATGGTGAATGGTGATAGGTGGTTAGTGGAATGATGAAGCGAAACGCAAGGTTCGTAGTGTTTGCGGTTGTTATGGTCGCGTTAATGGTCACGCTGACGTTCCTACCCGCATCTGCACAACTATCTCAATGGCGGTCCCTGAACCCCACACGCGACGGCAGATCAACTGAGCCTCGGGTTCCGTATCTGTACGGCGTGCAGATCCTCAACGCGAACTATGGTTGGGCGGTTGGCGGTGACTGCAACATATACACTGGAAGTCCGGCCTGCGGCGGTGGCAATCGGGGGCTCGCGCTATTTTGGGACGGCAGCAAATGGAGGCAGACCCTCCTTCCCGCCAGTGCACGCACGCTAACAGCGGTTTCCATTGTAACTGCCAATGATGTCTGGGCGGTTGGGGTCAACAGCACGATCATCCATTGGGATGGCATCTCTTGGGTTGCCCCTGCGGTTCTACCTTCTGGAATTGACAGCATATTCTCCGTCTTCCTGCTTCCTGGTGGCTTGGACGGCTGGGCGGTCGGTCGCAATGCGGCCGGCAACGCCGTTATTTTGAGATGGTCAGGGGCCTGGCCAACCGGCGCGTGGTCGTCGGTCCTCGCTCCAGTTGGCGCACTTGACTTGCGCGGCGTAGCCCTTTCTTCATCGATTCAGGGATGGGCTGTGGGAAGAGGTGGAACTATACTCAAATGGGACGGAGCGGGTTGGACTTTGATAACGCCGTCACCAACACCTCTAGATCTGTTCTCCGTTTCGATTGTAGGTGCATCGGACGCTTGGGCCGTTGGTGCATCTAGCACGATAATTCATTGGAATGGCGCCTCATGGACCGGCCCCCTGGGCGCTCTGACATCGATCGACTACCACGCCATTCAGATGGTCAGCGCATCATACGGATGGATCGCAGGCAACCTGAACAACGGCGAGGGCATACTCCTGCGATGGGATGGCATTGCTTGGTCACCTGTCCGAAGCTATGTCACCGTCAATCTGAACGGTATATCATTCATCTCAGGCGGAGCGCTTGGTGTCTCGGTGGGTGATGCTGAAACAATCATCTACTGGAATGGCTCATCATGGTTTGCTCAAACAAGCCCCACATTCATCAATATCAATGACGTGTACTTGGTCTCTTCCAACGATGGCTGGGCAGTTGGCCGCAATGGCGCGATCTTTCGCTGGAACGGACAATCATGGAACTATTATCAAACTCTGCCTGCTTCGGGTGTGAGCTTGAACGGACTGTTCATGAGAACCAGCACCGACGCATGGGCTGTAGGGAATGCCACAAACAGCTTGAATCCGCCAACGATTCTTCGTTGGAATGGTGTCACGTGGAGCGTCGTGACTCCGCCCGGCGTTGCTCTTGGCCAGAATCTCACCGACGTTTTCATGCTCAGTGCGACTGAGGGTTGGGCCGTTGGAACCGGCACTACAGGCGTGAGCGCTGTGACACTCAAATGGGACGGAACCCTCTGGACCTCGGTGCCCAGCGGAACCCCGGTTAACTCGCGTCTTCAGTCTGTGCACATGCTGAGCTCCAGTGATGGCTGGGCAGTTGGCATTAATGCAACTGGGGGTGCATCTGGGGGCAAAGGCCCGATAATCGTTCGCTGGAACGGCTTGGCTTGGAGTCCTGTGACAGCGCCTCCAGGTATCGCGGGTCTAAGGTCGGTACATTTCCTAAGCCCGAGCAATGGTTGGGCGGTTGGAAACAATGGAACAGGCGGGCAAGCGACGATAATTCATTGGGATGGATCTCAATGGACTCGCGTCTCGGCGCCACCAGGGAACCTGACTTCGGTTTACATGGTGAGTGCGAATGACGGTTGGGCGGTCGGCCAGAATGCTACGGCGCCTCTAAGCCTGATCGTTCACTGGGATGGTCTAACGTGGGACGTAGTTGGCACAGCCCCGATTCCATCCTCGATGTCGGTGGCCCTCCGTTCTGTGTTCATGGTTGGATCGCTCGACGGATGGATAGTTAGTGATCGAGGCTTGATCCTCCATTATGGCCCCGAGGTCATCCCCGCAACAACAACCTCAACATCCACCGTGATTGTAACTTCAACCCCAACATCCACCACAACGAGTACTACAAGTACGAGCACCAGCACCACTACCAATTCAAGTGCTACAACTTCAACGACAACAACCACATCGATACCGCCATCACCAATTCCAGGTTTCCCAACAGAATCCATCCTGATGGGACTGGCGGGAGGCCTAATCGCACTGACGATCATCCGACGTAGACGAAGACTCTAGCCGCCGCTGACTCCCTACGGTTCCGGCTGTTAGCGGTCTCCACCCTACAGGATACATTGCATCAGCTCCCGCGCTCGCTCGGATTGACTCAGTTCTCCCCCCATCAGACAGCGTGCCTCGCGTTCGTTCACCAGGACAATCTGTAGGCGCGATCCGATTGGCATGTGTTCCGCTTCTGCGTCGCCGCTGCAATGTGATCTCATTCTTCCTCTCTCTCCAGATAGAAGAGGTGCTTGTCGAAACGTAGGTTGAACCGTCGTATTACGTCTAGGCCGAGGAGGTCTGGGATCGATTCTAGAGTTTTTCGTTCCTCTTCGTTCCGTGGGATCGGATTCTTGAGGATGCGGACATGAGGAAGCTTTTCCTCAACAGTGGTTCCATCGGCGGCTTTGAAAACAAGTCGAACTCCAGCTAGCAGGTACCCTGCGGAGGAGCCTCCTATTCCGCTGATCTTGAATTTCGGTTTCTCGGATAGGGTCGTGACGTCAATGCCGAGTGTCTTCGCGGTCTTCTCGGTAAGGGTGGTGTGGGTGTTGCCTGTATCGACGAGGAATCGTAGAGGCGCACTTATTCCAAGATGGTCGCAAATGAAGAGGGCCGTAACGTAGCAGTGTTCGCCCTTTACAGCGATTCCTTGGATGCGAATCAGGCGTTCATCCCTCACCAGGTTACGCCCTAGCATGAACAGGATTTGCTCAGACTATCAGAACATATTCCTCTCGGCTGACAAAGTCGGTGGCACAAACGGTCGGTTCCAAGCCACTTCGCGTGAGTCGGTCCATAAGCTCATCCATAGTGGCTGCGTCCAGAATGCGTTCACCTGCATCGCATACGGCTACGTACCGGTCTGGGTATCTCCGTCGCAGGTCTGACATGTTCTCCAGTAACCACTGTGTGTTACGAGTGTACTGATCTAGTCTCTCGAGATCTCTCTTCTGTACTTGCACCGTGGACATGATGTTTCTCCATCACTCGGACATTCGGTTGATGCATAGCATGTACATATGTGTATGGTGCAGGCATCTGCCCGCAAGCTCGCCCCCCTCCTCTTAGAGAATTGACACTTCCTTAGACAGGATGCCATCTACGAGATCAATCTGACATAGGTCACGCCGCTTCTGGCGAGAAAGTCTCTGCGTACGGGGGCATACGGGAGAGTCTCGTTGGTCCGTTTCCAATAGTGTTGATCCATCCCGCGAGTATGAATGGTATTGATTCCGTTGTGAGGTATTGGACCACTCGTCACTCCGGCATGGTGATGAGGCACCGCATAGTTCGCAGCGGTAATGAACCACATGCTCGTCTTTGAATTTTACCAGCTTGATGAGTTGCTTATGATCACAGTTCACGGTTCTGGGAATCGGGCTCATACGCTCGCCAAGACGCGCCTAGAACTAGATTGAGGAACGAATCGGTTCAGGTGCCATGGCTCACTGTTGTTTCGATACATCGCATCAGCTCCCACACTTGCTCGGATTGACCCAGTTCTCCTTCCATCAGACAGCGTGCCTCGCGTTCGTTCACCAAGACAACCTGTCGGCGCGATCCGATTGAGAGCGCCCTACCACAGCATCTCACCGTCGAGCTTCCTCAGGTTCTCACCGCCATTCCCAGGCGGTACGACTGAACTCTTCGAGGATACCGCCACCCACGAAAGCGAAGAAACGACCGAGAAGGAACCGGACTAATGGAATGGCTCTTCACTCACCCTGAGAAATGTGAGCTCTTCATTCGCTCCACGTTCGATCCTGTCTGTGAAACGTTTAGCTTCCAGTTTCTGTTGGAATTTCTGATCATCAATGAGTTCCTGATCTATCCTGGGCTTGGCATGACTCCCAAGTCTGCGAATATCCTTCTTGGCTGGCATTCATGGTCGCCATGCTTGGGATAAGCCATGGATGGCCATGTTTTGAGGATTCCGGACGTCATGGAACCATTGTTTCCCTTTCCCAAAATATAGAAGATGATGAAGTAGGGATCTGTTATAACCCACCTTGGCGCTAACCTAGATAATGGTGAAAGATACAAGCGGTACTGCCAATCGAGAGGAGCGTGGATCTTCGGCTGCTCAAAGTCCTGGCAGGTGCTGGTGGCCCACTTCGAGCGGTGTGTAGTACTGCATAAGAATGAGAACAGGACAACTATTACATGGTATTATTTGTCGAACCTCGATCCTGTGGAACCTTGGATCGATAGGATCTCCCCGAGTAGAAAGAAAGCCTGTCGGGTGATATTGGAGAATTTCTGCACTTTCTGCACTTTCTCTCCCACCGACCTATTGGATGAGACACGCAGGGCTATGCAAGAGGACGAACGACTTCCCCTTAGACAACAATTGAGGAACTGGAAAGAGGAATTGATACGGTCGGGAAAGCGCAACTCTTCGATTCTGACCTACAGAAAAGTCGTACTCTCGTTCATCAAATTTCACTTTGATCGGATTGGAAAGGAGTATGGGATTCGATCGAAATGGGGGCCTGGCATATCGCCCATATTTGATGTGCTCAAACAGGAAGAAGTGAAAGCCATGGTCAAGAAGGCGAGGACACCACTTTACAAAGCCGTAATCGGTTTCTTGGCACAGACGGGGCAAAGAACTGGAGTTCTTCGAGGCATCACGTGGAAAAGGATTGACGAAGAAAGGGTGAAGGCGTATGGAATTGCGTCGATACCAATGGAGTTGAAAGACAAGAAAGGAGTGACGACGCGAGAAGGCGACTTCTATCAATTCGTGATCGGAAAGGACACCATGATCCTCTTGCATGACTGGACGCAGACCGAGAAGAGAAAAGCGCAGGGTACTTTCGTATTCGGTTTGTCCGAAAGACAACTGCACCGGATTGTGGCAGAGGCGGCAAAGAAGGCTGGGGTTCAGGAGGATTCACGTGGAATGCCGGGTAGAATCTTGTACAAAGTGCATCCGGATTCTTTCCCGACCTATTGGAATGATAGAGTGAGAGACAGCGGCATGGATAGGCTACAGTCTAAGTACATGATGGGGAGAGATGTAAGTTCTGAACCGCGGAACCGCGGCCTGTTTCAGACTGATAGGTTAGTGTTGGCGTATCGTAAGTCCGAACCAATGCTCGACGTATTCTGAAGTCATACCTGACCCTATTCAACTTGAGCATAGTTCCCCGTTCGTTCAGGATACCTTTGGCAGTTTGCCGTCGGCTCCGAGTGTGTGCGCACCAAGTGACCCACACACGAAATACGGGCAGGACGCTACAGCTTCTTCGCAATCTGTCTGATGTCGCTCTGGAGTTTTAGCGCGCCATCGCTCGTCGAGGGCGCAAACTCCCTATATTTGCTGACTTGCTCCAAGAGTCTAGGAAGTTGCTCTTTCTTAATCCACCCTTCCTTCCAAGAATAGATTCGTTTGTCATGGGCAAGAGCGACTCCTATCTCGAAGACTATCCAGTCCCTCGTATCACCTGACAGCGTATTCGAAGTAAAGAACACGAAAAGGGCCTCCGATTTCCCCACAGCTTCTGCGATTTCTTTCGATGGGGGAACGCCGGCCGTCGTTTCTTCAGCAAAGTATGGTCTTACTGCCAGATCTTCGAAGGCTTGCTTTACCGCGGACACTACAGTAGTATCTTTCGAGCTATGTGAAATGAATACATAATCCTCGGCCACCAGATCAAAGAGTGTCAAACAAGTCTCCATTCACTTGTTATCGGTACAGTATTAATCCCCTTTGGCATCATCGGAATTCTCCGTGTGTGTGGGCACCATGAGACCCGACGACGACGAAAACTGACGGTTCAAAGCCTCATCCTTCTCCTGCACGTCAAACGGCTTTCTTGCTTGAGTTCCACAATTTTTCGAACAGAGTCCTCGCTTGATCCGCATCGGAAAGCTCCGTTATGGCAAGTGGTCTCTTACCTGCATCCTTGAGTGACTGACCAATGATCCATGCACGGCCATCCACTATCAGATATCTGTCGTGCACCTGGGCTACCCTTACCTCGAATCGATTTCTTTCTTGGCTGAACCTCTTTGCAACTGCTTCGAATTTACCTGTCATGTTCTGCGTGAGAATTCTGATCGAGGCAGACGCTGGAACGCTTTCCAGGTAAAGCGGGAAGATGTCTTCGCCGACCCAGGGATCGATGATCGCAAGCTCGATCCTACACGAGCCAATGATATTCTCGATCTGCTTGTAGGCCTCATACGGCTTTGCCTCTGCCAGTATTATCTCCTTTTTCATCTCGTGCGGTCTTCGCCTAGCTTGAATCTGATTCGTTGTTCTGTCCCAATCCAACTCTAGAGAATGCAGGTGCTGAAGAAATTCGTCTTGGAATTTTGGGCGTAGTCCCGTTCGTAGCATTTGTGTCAAGAAGTGGGCCAGCGTGCCTTGTCGATAGAGATCGTTCATCAACCTGGCGACAACCAAGAAACGGTCTTCGCGAATGTCCCAGCCAAGATAGTCAAATCCCGTCTTGATGTCTTCTGCTGCCGCCACGGGAAACCCAGCATAAAGGAGTGCTGACTTCAAATTTTCCCAATCAGCGAAGAACCTCGCTAGATTGGCATCCTTCTTCATTGTAATGTAGAGCCGCACTATGCGGATGTCAAGATCATCACTGGGGACACGGCCTGCGGAGGGAGGTTGTCTCACGGCTTTGGCCACATTGACAACTTTCAGAACTTCATCCACTACCTTGTCTAATCCCTCTTTTGTCGAGACTGCAAGTTTGTCAGCTAGCACCGGTGAGTACTTGATCAAAAAATCACGATCCACGTTGTGCCAGACAGGGAGAATCGTCTTGCCAGAACTGACCTCTTTTGCAGTCAAACCGTCTAGCTCTCTTCTTGGCCACTCTTTCTTGAAGAAAGACGGACTTAAGATCACAACGCCGAATCTGGAGTTAGCGAGACCCTCATCTATTTTTCTGCTGAGACTATCGCCTAGAGTCAGCGTGAACTCATCATACCATACGCTCAAGCCTTTCACAGTCAGCGCTTTTGCCAGAGGTCCAGCAATCTCGTTCTTGTCCTCACTAGCGTGGCATATGAACAGGTCCCAAACTATGGCCCGCTCGTCACCCGGTGGGCTCCCTTTCGTCTTAGTCGTGACGGTCTTGACCGGTTCGAATAGGTCAAGCTCTTCAGCAAAGGACTTGAGAGTGCCCTCGGATTTGGCCAATCCTCGCTGGAAGGCCTCCTCCCAGGCCGACTCTGGAGTGCGATTCGTGAATGCTATTAGACCAAAGCCTATTGAATCAAACTGCTTTGCCTGGTCTGAACTCCCGCCGAAAATTCTCTTGATTATGCGTAGTGTTTGCTGGCGCCAAGGTTCGAATTCAGGGTTCCGGTGCCCCTTTGCCCTGAGATCTGGAATCTTCTCAACTTGTCTCTGCAGGAGAGTCTTTGCAGTGTCCTTGGGGACGGACGTCAACGACACCTCAGGAACCAGTAGACTACGTTGATCGTTCAAGATTTGAGACTTTGGATGCTTTTCGAATTTTCGGAGAGAGAGCAGTTGTTAGAAGCCATCCCGTAACCCGTAATTGTTTGGAGCGGTCTTGTATGATCCTTATGATGCGAGTATCGTGATTTGAATCGTCGTCCGTCGTCGTTTCAGGTAATTTGTGTGTGTGCGCACCAAGAGACCCCCTACATGTGGACTTCCACGTCCTGTTAGCCTGTTCCACGTGGCAACGAAGTTTCGACGAGTCTTGAATTTTATTCGTCGTCAAACGCGGGCTGAAGCAAAGGTTTTTTTCGCTTTCAGCGCTTACCTGGTTTCATGGCTGCCTCCAGCAAAGCTTTAGAAGAATGGAAGGAACGGTACGAGGCTTTCCGACAGCACGCAACCCAGTACCTTACTATCTTGAGCTTTTCGGCTACCGGTGTGGTCGTAGGACTTGTCTTCGCAATGAGCAAGGATACGCCATTCTACGGAAGACTGGCCATACTTGCTGCTCTTTCATCTCTCATGCTGGCCCTCGTGATGGCACACATCATTTCCCGACCCGCGATGGCCGCTTTGGGCGTGCGACTTAGGAAACTAGAAACTGAGCTTGGCTTCGACGAATTTCAGACTAGTGAACCACTAGAGAGAGGGCTGAAGGTCACTTTGGTAGCCAGCATCGGTATACTCTTGCTGATGCTAGTCCTCTTCTTACTTGTCATGGCTCGCGTCGTCTGAACTCAGAGACCCAGAACTGGTCGAATATTCCTCCTTAAGCCGTCCGTCTGTCGTCGTTCACATGTGTGTGGGCAGCTTGGCGTGGGGATATATCATAATGGCTGATGCAAAGGAATACCACGTTTCCCGGGCTGTTTCTCCTACCGTCGTTCGTGCGTCGTCGTTTGATGTGTGTGTGGGTCGCTTGGTGCGGGCGTCCCAATTTGAACCGTGGGTAGGGGACGCTGTCTTGTGTGCGCCTTTCGGTATCGAAGAGACGCACAGCACGAGCGAGACAGACACGACCTCGATGACTAACTGACCTATTTGGCACACGCTCTCGCCAGAATGCCAGAACCAAGATGAGTGGTCTTGCATGAGACGGATGTTTGTTGACATAGGCCCGTAGCCAGATCCGTCTCCCTCACGTCCGGATCGATCACATCACATTGGCTCTCAGACTAGGTCACACTCACCCTACCGAAAGGTTATCCATTACGATCGGGCTGATGGAACGACTTTGAAGATTCATCCCCGAGTCTATTCCAAGAAGTACATGAGAAAGCGCGTGTACCAGTATGTGCGCTATTATCTGGAGATCCCGAAACGTATCGCCGAACCGAGTTTGGGAATCCAGCTCGAAGCACGACGTTTAGGTGAACATATCATAATTGGCCCCGCCGGGCATTCAAATTCCTTTTCGCTCATCGAAAAAGCGGTACGGCAGGATGACCAGAATCGCGGAAACTGTTGTCATGTTTGTGTGGACAGTCGTTCAAATAGTGAGCACCTCCGGGAAAAACCATAGAACATTTTCGCTAGCGAAATCATTTTCCGCCTATTGAAAGAGAGCAATCAATTGATTCGAAAGCTGAATACAAGGTTGAACTCCCATCTAAGAGAAGCATCAGCGCTACGAGGATCATGGCTGTGCAGAATTCAGGACCCGGAAGAAAGCCTCAATTTTCGCGGGAGAATCGGCGACCGAGAGGAGTGAGAGTGAGTGTCAGCCTTGACGAGGAGCTCATCAAGACTTTGGAACAGATCAGAGTAGACATAGGTGAGCCCTCGTTTAGCGGCCTTGTGAGAAGACTTCTCAAGGAACGGCTAGGTGAACTCGGTATGCTCAAGGAAGATGCAAGAAAAGCCCTTGGACTGGCACGTATGAGAAATTCCGAAGATATCTGAAGCATTCAGCGAATTGTGTCCGTTTGTCGGAATACTTCCCAAGCGGCCTTAACTAATTCTTCTCCATCATGATTGGCAAAGCTCGGTTTGAGACCCGGGATTTTCGACCGCCCGTTTGGGGCTGGAACACTCATGACAAACCCTCATCTTTGGCACTCTAGGTTGACGCACACACTCCTCCGATGCGCAAGTGACCATTCACACGAAAGGCGTTCAAGTCCTTCGAGAAATCTCAGAAACAAATCGCGAGCCCAAAAGCATCTCTCATTGCTCGCCGCTAGAGCCTCATTGCAGAGTGTTTTCCAAGAATCTTACATAGACAAGGAGAGATCTGAGATCGTCTCTTTGAGAGACTCTGATGACATCGATGTGATCAGAGGAGAAGTTCTCAGGTCACCCAGGTATTCACGCAAGTTCCAGTTCGAGCATCGATCATGATTCGAGTCGGACTTAGTCGGCGACGCGTCCCATGCAAGTTGTCAGGGCACTAGTCATCAGCGACATGCATGTCGGCAGCGTGTTCGGGATCTGGAACAAATCCTACCCGATTGGCGTCTCCACTTTGGCGAATCCGATTCAGAAAGTCCTCTTTCAGTACTGGACGAACCTGTGCACGATTCTGCATCACTGGAAACCAACGATCCTGTTGCTGAACGGGGATCTCATTGACGGGCCCAATTACCGATGCGGAGGAAGATATCTAACCACGACTAGCATGACTGAGCAAGCAGAATGTGCCCTGAGTCTTCTTAGGATGATGCCAATCAGGGGCGTCGAGGTCTATGGAATTGGCGGCGGCGACTACTCAAGGAGTGAGTTCATCGATTCGCATCGAATGATCATCGAATCTCTTAGAGGTGAGTTCTGTGATGATCAGCTATTTCTTGATGCGAAAGGACATACGATCCATCTCTCGCATGGCAGCTCAACAGCTTTCGTGTACTATGAGCAAATCCTGGCACGAGAGGGCATGTTCGCAGACCAGACTTCAGCTGCTGGTCAGAGTCCAGACGTGGAAATTCTTCTTCGAGCGCATTGGCACAAGTGGATTCACATTCAACGTGCTTGGAAGGGTGAGGTCGACAGGCACATCATAGTTGGACCGGGTTTTCAGGGGCAAGATGAATACATGTCAAAGCGAAGCCCCCTGAGACTAGTCCCTGATATCGGAGTAGTGCTCTTGTCCGTCTCTCGGGATAGAGTGCTCGTTGACCGGATCCTCTACCCAACACCTCTAGTTAGGGAAAGGACGGTGAAGCTGTAATCGTGGCAAACGCCGTAATCATCGATGCCAAGCGCCTCAGAGAAGTCCTTAGACCGAAATCAATGCTGGAACTGTGGCCCCAAGCCTACGAAACTGTCCAAGTCGTTGCAAGCGCACCCGGAATCACCATTCGTCAACTGTACAACTACTTCGGTTGGAAAAAGAACCTCAAGGATAGGATGATGTGTCGGCTCGTGGAAGAGGGGTATTTGATGATGAAGATGATTCGAGTCACTGGAAAATACGGCAAGATAGGCCGAACAAGAGCTTACTGGGTTCGAAAAAGCCGTCGCTGAACATGAACTTGCGCATATGTTCTCAGCCGTGTTGTTCGACCTCAGACGCTTGATTCCAGGACCCCTTCTAGGTGTGCATTCGGCGATCAATCGATCCACGCAACACTATGAGGAGGTGAACGTATGCCAAAAGATGATTCTCAGACTCTGGAGCCGGCAGCGGACCTTAGCAATCCCCGCGAGACTCAGTCCATTCTCGCGTATATTCTGACGATCGGATTCCTGCTGGTCATCGGATACGCGGTCGCGAAGGCATCGACTTTCCAAGACATCGCGACGGTTCTAGGCAGTCTGTCTCCGCTCGCCACGATGGTCTTGGCGTTCTACTTCGCGAATAAGGCGGCACAGCAGGCTCAAGCCGCTGCGTCTACCTAGTCCGGTTTCTCCCGGTCATGATCATAACGGAGGTGAATCTGCATGACTGCAGACAATGGAAATGGGAATGGTGAACTCAGGCAACTGCTTGAGCTCAAACGTGGGTACCGTCGGGACTTGACATCTCTCGAGAAGGAGCTGAGCGTCAAGTTCGAGCGCGAGTTGGTCGATGGCAAGAAGCGGCTGAAAGAACAGTACCTCGAGAGCGTTGTCGACACAGTATTCGCTGAACCGGCTCCGGTGAAGCCGGTGCCGGAAGTCGCGCCGCCTGAGGCTTCTGTGCCGAAAGCTGACGTGCCGCCGAGATGTCCTGACTGCGACGCTCCTGTCGATCCAACCGACAAGTTCTGTGCCGAATGCTCCTACCCCTTGAAAGAGGATGTGAAGGATGATGCGCCAGTGGTTAGTACGGGTCGCCGACAGAGCCCAAGACACCGCTAAACGCATACTCGAGTCGGACCTCGAGCAAGCGGCCATGGTCCTGACGACTCTCGTCGCTTCCACGACCTACGGTTGGATCGAGGGTTTCGCGATTGAGACGCCGCGTTACCAAGCGACTCAGATCTGGTGGATCCTCGGCCACTTCAGTACCTACTCGCTTGCGATGGGCATCCTGTTCGCATGCATCACAGGCGGCTTCGGCCTGCTGAAAGCGCGGTCAATGTTTGCCAGAGGCAAACGCTACTTCCTGTTCACTTTCGCAGGCAATTTTCCTTTCTCATGGCTTGTTGAAGACTTCGCGTTCTTCTGGTTCTCACCCGAGTGGCGTCTCACGAGCGACCGATGGACGAACTGGATTCTCGGAGGCATCTGGATTCTCGACCCATGGCGAACAGGAATCCAGATCTGGATTCCGAACTGGTACTGGCCTGTGCTCGTGTTCTGGGCCTGCATGATGTGGTACGCTCACCGATGCACCGTCTACGACAACCTCGTCAAGGATGAGATCGCGCGAGAGATCGTGCCGCGCAAGATTGAGATTCCGCATGTCGAGGTGAAGAAACCTGTTCGAACTTCCGAAGAAGCGGCTGAAAGGCGAGACGTCTCCGCTGAAGAGAAACTGCAGGCGCCGGAGGCGGAACATGTGAGAGTCGAGCCCGAGCGGTCGTCTACCGAGCAGCCGATTCCAGAGCAGAAGAGACCCCCACGTTCCGTCGAAGCTGAAGAGGCCCTGAAGAAACTGCGCTCGAGGATCTTGAAAGATGCGTAACTACGCCCTAAGCTACTACGTTGGCATGTTCCTCATCCTGTTCTTTTTGCTGGTATCGCTCCTGCGGCACTTCGGCGACATACGCTTGGAAGAAGCCGTGTTGCTCGTGGCGCTTGGTGCGACAATCCTCTTCGCGATCTTTGCGGCTTGGAGGGCAAACCGGCATGGCGGGTGAACTTGCGCGACAGCTCGGACAGTTTCCGTTCACAAAGCTGAAGCCACGGAGCTTTCGACTTGCAATTGCAGGCCTCAGCACGCGCGAACTCGAGACGCATCCCGTCAAGGTCTGGGTTGAAGTTGACGACATCGGCAAAGTCGTCAAGATCGCGGGTTTCGCTCGCGTCCTACGAGCCTATCCACATCTCAACTTCGTCTATCTCGAAACCTACGCAAGTCACCTTGCATCGCTTGTCAGGAGCGATCTTGTGCGTTCGGTTTGGAACGATGAGCCTGTGAGGGCTGAGGGCTGTGTGGTCACTGAAACGTATTCAAGCGCCGGCGCTCTGGCGCTTGGGTTTCACGGGCGACCGCGTTAGGGTCGGCGTTGTCGGCACCGGTGTAGATCTTGCGCATCCAGACTTCGCAAACTGCACAATCAACGCCTTCAGCCTCGTCGGGTCCGATGTGAGCGACTCGGTCGGCCATGAGACAGGCATTGTCTGGTTGATCACGCGTATCGCTCCGCGAGCAGATGTTGTAGTCGCCAAGGATCGCATAGGCGCATACGGGTACATGCATCAAGTGATAGATGCATGCGAGCGTCTGCGTCAACTTGGCGTCCAGATCGTGAACCTCTCAGTTGCGACCGACTTCCCAACAGATGGAACGGACCCGATCAGCCGAGAAGTGAACTATCTTGCCGAGAACGGTATTGTCGTCGTGACGGCAGCAGGCAACAAGGGTCCCCGGTTTCAGACGATTGGTGCTCCTGGGGCTGCTGAATACGCCCTAACGGTTGGCAAGACGAACGATCGCGACCAGGTAAGTTGGGATAGTTCACGTGGTCCCACACTCGATGGCCGCCCAAAGCCTGACTGCGTGGCACCGGGCGCTCGAATAATGGCTGCATCTCCACTTGCTCTGCGCAAGGGCGCATACTTCACCTTCGATTGTACGAGCTACGCGGTCCCGCACGTCGTCGGCACGCTTGCCCTACTGAAGGAAGCAAGTCCCGACGCCACGGCAAGCGCCCTAAAACAAGCGGTCATGGCGGGATGCGAACCAGCGAAACCATCACTTCTCTCACGAACCGTCGGGCGATCTAGCTTCCGCGAGCGGCTTGCAACCAAGCTCAGTGTTGGTTTCGCAAGTCATGCAGACCCTCGGTGGAGTGCTGGCGTGGGTCGTGTGAACGCGTATCGAGCGTATGAGTGGTTGAGGAAGAATGAATCGGCGAGTCCTAGTTGAACATCTGCTCCGCGGGCATGAGCTTATCCTGACGAGAGCGATGTCAAGCCATGACCGTTTCGCTAAGTTGAAGAATTTAGAACGAGCGGAGAAGCGGTTTCTACTCAGCTTTCTCGCAAGTCTTTTTGGAGGCTCCTACTGGCTTGCGATAGAACTGTGGGGATTGAACGTAGATGATTTGTTTGCGCTCCCGGTTCACCGTGCTATCTCCATCGCTTTCGGCATCGCGCTTGCGGCCACATCGATTCTCGCCATTCTTGGATATCTCTCAATCGGACTCGTGATTGAGCGGGCCGTAGAGATCAAGCCGCGTGATTAGCGTTGAGCCGCAAGGATCCGTATGAGATCTGTGCCATCTGCGAGACTATGCATCCCGCATCTGAGATGTGCGACAAATACGTTCGAAACGCGGAGACAAGCCTACCAGTACGCCTGCGCATCTGCCACTCGTGCCTGCATCCACGAATCACATACATTCAGAGCCGGACGTTGCCAGCATTCGCGTTTGATGTGCCGCGAACTCTCATGGTGGCACTCGCAAGTGTGCTTGTTGCATTGAATGTGATCTTCGGCCTCATCGTTGGCGGTTCCATGGGTTTCGCTGTGGCGCTGACAGCAATCATGGTTGGTGCGGGAATCCTAGTGACGGTGGCGGCATCATGCATCCAATCCTCTTAGTTGCACTCATCATGGTTGCCCAAGTTAGCCCAACCGTCACCGTAAGCACGAACAAAGGCTGGTACAGCCCTGGCGAACAGGTCATAGTTCGCGTCTCCACCACTGGCTTCACTTCGAGTGAGCGGCTTTGGCTCTACGTGGACAAGCCCGACGGCCGCAATCTCAACTTCACAGAACTGCCCGCCTGCGGCGGAACCATCGTCGTGACACTACCACAGGACGCGCCTGACGGCCCATACACGGTCACTGTCACGTGGGATCACAGATACGTAGAGACAGGATTCGTCGTCGAGAGCCAGCCCGTTCCCGAGTTTCCCTTCGCATTCTTGGTGTTGATTCTTGCCCTCGCGGTTGCGTCTACTGCCGTATCTCGGCGGAAAGCAAGCGTTAGTGCCGAGACTGTTGCCTTTGATCCCCGAGCACACATGTTATGTCGAGGTGTTCGGCGGCGCCGCTGCGCTTCTCTTGAACAAGCCTCCGAGTCCCGTGGAGGTCTACAATGACGCTGATTCGGAACTAGTCAACCTCTTCGAGGTCGTGCGTGACGATGTGGACGCTTTCGTTAGGCGGGCTGATTGGCTGCTGTACAGTCGGGAACTCTATGAGAAGTGGAAAGGTGAGCTGAAAAACGGTAATGTGCCTGGGGATCGCGTTGAGCGTGCACTCAGATTCTGGTACCTGATGCGGTCCTCATTTGCCGCTCATCCGTACAAGGGATGGGCGTTCTGCAGGAATGTGGGACGGAACCGCCCGCAGAGTTTGACAAACGCGCTCACCAGCATAGCCACAATCCATGACCGCCTCAAATCGGTCGAGATTGATCATCTTGACTTTAGGCGATGCATCAAGAACCGCGATGCATCGTCAACGTTCCTATTTGTCGATCCACCGTACTTGGATGCAGAAGAGTACAGGCTCGGCGTCTTCACACTTGAGGATCATATAGACCTCGCTGACATCCTACATCACACGAAGAGCAAGTGGCTCCTGACGATCGGAGACCATCCCAAGATACGCAGACTCTACACTGGCTTCCGGACAGAACACGTCAAGACGTACTTGTCGGTTCCGAAGACTATCGATGACAAGCGGCCCACATTCAAGCAGCGGATCATCCGCAACTACGAGATACCCAAAGAACCTCTCTATGTGCCCAGCGCCGCGCAAGTAGCTCCCCTGGACTTGTTTGACATTTGATCTTGAAGGGTCGAGGACTTGCACGGTAAGGGTACGCCCTTCTTCTCGCTGAGGCTCCCGAAGGCCATTCGAGCTAGGCTGGAAAGCGACGCAACAGACCTCGGCGTGACCTCATCGGGCTACGTTCGCGCAATCCTGGTGGCCCACCTGAGCCTCGGAAGACGAGAGAATCAGGGTGTGATACACCCTGTGTCACATTCCGATCTTGACCACGCCGTGAAGCGGTTCCTGCTCGCCTACCACATGAGCGTCTCGGTAGCCGGTCTACCAGGTAAGGAGAGACGGAACGACCTCGAGGGGCTCAGCTGGACGGCCGTCGAGGAGGCTGTCAAATTCGCCAAAGCCCAGGAAGACCCCATCGTGCGCCTCTTGGCGATGCGGGTCGTCAGTTCGCTCATCCGCACCGAACTAGCCATCCTACATGAGCAGGATCAAGCCTACGTCGACGAACTCGTCGCGGAAGTAGAGGCTAACCGCCGTGAGCTTGAAGCGAAAATTAGAGCGATCGCGGGAAGGAAAGCGTCTTGAGGCAAACGCCACGCCCGACGCCTTTCTCCGCCTCAAAGAGATCGCTGCAAAGGGCGTTGTCCCATTCTGCCGTGAAGCTCTAGGTTTCGATCCTACAGACTATCAGGTGAGATTTCTCCAAGACACGGGGCAGTTCATAGCGCAGTGCTGGTGTCGACAGTCCGGGAAAGACCACTCGGCCTCGAGCAAGTTCTTCTGGTATGCGGTTGACAATGACGCGGTCCAACTCGCCGTCGTCGGCCCAAGCTTCCGGCAAAGCAAACTCGTGATCCGCAAGATCAACTCCTTCATCCAGAACAAGCTGCCCGAGGACATTCCCTACCGCGAGGTCATAGTCGGCCGAAAACTCCTGAGAACCAAGGTCGCCTTGGTCAACGGATCGGTGATCGAGGCCTACCCCTGCAACGCCGACACGATCAGGGGGCCCACGCTCAACGGGATCCTGGCGACGGAGTTCAACTTCGTCAGAGACGACGAGGACCTATATGATGCGATTCTCTTCACGCTTGGCACGACCAACGGCTTCTTGATAGCAAACTCGACGCCCTGGTCTCGGGATCATCTCTTCTACAAGATGTGCAAGGACGCGGACTTTAGCGACTTCAAGTGCTCCCACGTCACCTGGGAAGACGCGCAGGAACCGAAGGGCCCGCTCAAGAAGAGCATACTTGCGAAGATCAGGAAACAGCTTGCCGCCGACCCTTGGCGATGGCAGCGTGAGATGGAAGCCGAATGGAGCGAAGACGAGTCAAGCTGGCTCCCGCAGACACTGATCGGCCAATGCCAGGACAGCATGCTCGAGATCCGCCTGATCGATAAACGTCACAGCTTCTGGACCGTGAACTGACCCGCGACACATCATCCGGTCAAAGCTAGGCAGAGCAGCCAAGTCGCGACGCAAACCAAGTATCCTGGGAGCGCTCGTGTGAATGTGATGCGCTCGAACTCTTCCCAGAAAACCTCGTCGAAGATCCACAAGGCCAGTCCAGATCAGATGATCCCTTTCTCGTTTATGAGTCTGGTGGCATCACCTTGGCTGCGACGATTCCCGAACTCACCGGCAACTTCTACGTCGGCGTCGACCTTGCAAAGAAGGAAGATTTCACCGCTGTCGCGGTGCTAAGAAAAGACGAGGATGCGTTTCGGCTCGTCCACCTGAATGTGTTTCCGCAAGGCACCGAGTACGTGGGCATCATCAACTACTTGAAAGCGCTCAGCGAGCGGCTCAAGACAATTCATCGCTTCCTCGTCGACCAGACAGGCGTTGGGGAGGCTGTCCTTGAGCAAGCACAGAAAACCGTGCCCAACATCGAAGGCGTTGTGTTGACGGCGCCGCAGAAGCAGGACATCCTCGGATATCTGAAGTTGATGATGCAGGAGCGCCGCGTGCTCTTCCCATACGAGCTCGACTTTCTCCAGGAACTGAATGTAGAACGCTTCGAGCTATCGAAGTCAGGGCAAGTCCTGTTCTCGCATCCGGCTGGAACGCATGACGATCGCTTGTGGGCATTTGCCCTTGCCGTCTTCGCGACAAAGGCGACGCCGTATCCGCAGCTGAAACGTTCCCACACGACATGGCTTGATCGTTCAACCTCCTCTTGAGGCGTCACCGCATGAAGAAGAAAGACCGCAAGCCAAAGCCTGAGCGACGTATCGCGATTACTGCTCGCGCTGTCACAATCTCAGCTCAACACGTCAGTCGGAGACGCAAGCCCAGAGATACGCTCGTGAATGTTGCAGGCGGGCCGCCGCATGGTCACTCTGGTCGCAAGCGCTTGATCATGACGGTCCGCGGCGCGGCCACGTCTGGCGTCACATTTCTGCGACGCACCGACACGATGTGGAGAGGCCTCGACGACTACTACCGCGAGTATTGCCGCAACTTCCTGGTGCGCGGCGCCATTGATGCCCGCGCGTTCTGGGCCACCAAAGAAGGATTCGAAACCGTCATTGAGGATGTGGTACCTGGCAAGATCTCCGAAGAGAAGAAGGCTGAGCTGAAAGCCTACGTTGACAAGATCAACGGTGATGTGAAGCTCGACAATCGCCTGCGGTTGGCGTTGGTCAAGGCGCCGATTTGGGGCAAGGCAGGTTTCGAGATCGAGTTCCAGAAGAAAGAAGCTCCATGGCTCCCAGGGAATCTGCCTGTACGTCTCAACTCGCTGAAGTCCACGCTTCTGGCGCCTAGCGTGGATCTCGACACGTGGGAGCTCAAGAGCTTCCAGTATACCGGCGGTCCGGACTTCAAGCCTGAAGAGATCCTGTTCTTTGTCCGAAACGAGATCGATGACGATTGGCAGGGACGAAGCGATATCGAACCCGTTCTCGTCGAGTCGATACTTGATGATCGGATAATACGAGAGGACTTGATGGAGGCCGCCACGACTCTCTGGGCGGGGATTGCGGTTCATCAGCTGAATCTGGAGAAGGCAGCGAAAGCTGGCATCACAACGGACGAAGATATCGACAAGATCATGGAAGACTACCGAGAGCAACTCAAGCCAGGAAAACACGTCATCACCGACGATCTATGGGATATCCAAGTTCACGACCTGAAACCTGATCTCGGGCAGCTCTTAGCTGTCTCTGACAAACTGGAGCGCCGGATACTGGGCTCATTCAAAGTGCCGCGCTTCCTGCTCAACATCGAGAAGGAACTCAACCGTGCCACCGCCGAGAAGGAACTCGAGGGCTTCGTAGAAGGGCCTGCGGCGGATGATCAGCGCTGGCTCAAACGTATCGTGGAAGCACAGTGGTACGATCGCCTCACACGACAATTCCTGCAGTTGAAGCCGGAAGATCCACTCCCTGTACGCGTGGTGCACCGCTGGCGGCAGATCAGAGTCGAAGACTGGTTGAACTTGCTTGATGCCGCGGTGAAAGGATACGGCGAAGGCCGCGGTCCACTAAGTCTACCGAAATTCTATGAACTCGTGCGCGACGGAAGAGCAACCAAGTTCGACCCGCAAGAAGTGGCGTCTCAGCCTGCCAGCCAGCCGCTTGAGATTCCGCTTGATCTTGTCGCTCGGCCGAAGAAGCGAACAGATCAGAACCAGCAGTCCGGCGTGAATCAAACACCGCAGTAGGAGGTTCTCCATCTTGAAGGTGCAGTATTGTGTACGAGCGCAGGCTATCGAGCAGGATGGAAAGAAGTACGCGCTCATCGAAGTCATAGACGAGAGCTTGTCCAACCCGGTTGAGCAACCTTCCGGGGCGAGGGTGCGGATCAATCCTGCCGGCAAGGCTAGAGCTCTGGCCAGTGTGCTCGAGAAGCCGCTGCTTGGTCCACCTGAGCTCGGACACGATGCCACGCAAGTGGTCGGGCGCCCTGTTGACTTCACGAGCAACCATGTGACGCGAGTTCTCTACGAGATCCAGGATCCCGGCGATTGGGAGCGAATTCGGTCAGGCGACTGGGGCCCCGTGAGTCCTCAATTGAGCCCGCTCTCAACACACTACGAAGGCGACGAGCTAGTTCTGGACGAATGGACTTGGGACAACGTCGCGTTCGTACCTCGGGGCGCCTTTCCGAACGCGGGCGTCAAATCGACCTGTATTGGTGATCCGCGTCTTTGCGGTTTCACCGCGGAGAAGCCGTGCGGATTTTCGCGAGCGATCATGGCATCGCTCCTTGACAGTCCAGGCTTGAGGTCACCAGATGACCAACAGCCGAGACAAGATGTGGGAGCCTATTCGCCCGAGAAGGGCAAGCAAGGGTCCCGAGAAAAAACTCGAGGTCACCCCGAAACGGGCGTGACCCAGAAAAAACCAAAGGAGGTCGCATGTATGACATGCGAACATGAGAAAGTGATCGCTGAACTCACAGACAAGAACACGAAGCTCGAAGCGGAACTCAAGGAACAGAAAACGAAAGCCGCGGAGCTGACTGAAACCCACAAGAAGCTCGATGCTGAATTCAAGGACTTGAAAGCGAAGGCAGCCGCTCCTGCGGCAGACGCGAAGCCAGCGGCACCTGTTGCCGCGTCGGATGCTATGGTCGCGGTTCAAGCGGAACTGAAGGCCGTCAAGGCTGAGTACGAAGGCCTGAAGGCTTGGAAAGTCGCCGCAGAGGACGCGGACCACATGCACCGCGTGCAGGATGTGGTGGATCTACGCATCAAGAACGGCGTACTTGACGCGAAGAACGTTCAGGTAGCCGTCGAATCTCTCAAGAAATTACCGAACGATGCGCTCGACGCGATGAAAGCAGATCTCGAAGCCGTGAAGGACAAGTTCGATTCTTTGCCCAGCGGCCCGAAGGCTCGCTTGATCCCATCCGTCGCGGCTCGCTTCGACCCAATGCAAGCCACGATCGGTGACCTCGTTGGCAAGAAGCCAGGTGAGAAATAATGCCGTTCACCATTCCAAGCGGCCGTAAGGTCGTAATCGCCGGCAACCCCGTTATCGAGGAACTCACCGCCGAAGGCACGGGCGTGAAGCCTGGCCGACTTGTCAAGAAAGGCACCGCCGCGACGCAAGTCGTCGTTGTCGCAGCCGCCACCGATAAGCCATCAGGCTGGGTCGGCTGGGACGGCGAAGGCGCCCATCCAGGAGCCTCTCCCGCAACCCGCGACACTGCCTACACCGCAGCGAAGAAGGCGCCCGTCATCTACGGACCTGGCGCAATCTTGGTCGGCAAGCTGGCATCCGGCCAGAATGTCACCAAAGACACCCCGCTGATCCCTGCAGCGGACGGGGAACTGCAAGCCGCATCCAACATTGCGAACAGTGGCTCCTCAGGACACGTCGGAGCGACGCTGGGAGGCTCGTTCCCGCCAGGAGGCATGATCGTTGCTCTTCCGAAAGAGAACAAGGACGCATCCGGTGGCGCACTCGACATCATCGTTGAGAGTCTAATCTAGGAGGCTGACTGGGTTTGGTTACTTTGACCGATCAGCAGTACAAGTACATCGATGAGGCGGTACAATGGCCTCCACGACAGATACTCATCGGCAGACGCGTTGCTCGAACCTTCGGCCCATTGGGCGAAGGCAAACTCACGGTTGAGTGGAACAAGATCTCTGAAGTCGGCGCGGCTCAGATGTTCCGCAGCCAGAAGGTCACCCTGAACGAAGATATCATCGACAACACTGTCGGGTCGCTGGATGTGCCGGCACTTGCGAGAGGATTCAGGATTCCACGGAGAAGCCTAGAGGCCTCACGCACTTATGGCACGCCGCTTGATGTTGCCACCGCGAAGTCAGCAAGCTACCAGGTCTCGATCCTTGAGGATACGCTCGTTCTGAAAGGGTCAGGAGGCATCGACGGCCTCTACGACTCTGCCGGGAACGACTACTCGACCACAAAACACTGGAGCACTGCGACGAACATCATGGCATCCATCAACGGCGCCATTGCTTTGCTGAAGGCTGACAAGATATTTCCGCCCTACAACCTCGTAGTGAACGACGCGCGGTTCGATGAGCTCTTCGAGTTCATCACGAACACAAGCGAGTTCTACTATGATGCTGTGCAGCGGAGAATTGGCGGCCAGATATTCCAGACTCCCGTATTGGATTCAGCAACCGGGATGCTCCTAGCAACACCAGACGCGGGCTTCTTTGACCTACCGCTCGGCGTCGATGTTCACGCTGAGGTTGAGGAATTACCCCTCGACCAGTTCAAGGACCTGTACGGCGTCGTGTGGGAAGCGATCACTCCACGCATTCGAGAAGCGAACGCGATCTGCAAACTATCCGACATAGCCTAGTCGATTTGGAAAATCGCGACACAGCCGCAAGGCCGGTGTCCGTGCAAAGTTCTTTCCGCCATCTTTCTTGACTGGCGGCCTATCCGAATCATCGGCACTGATCATCAGCACCATTCACAATATTTCATGAGGAGGCAAGCGTCACGTCATGTGTAGTCAACGCCCTCCTCTATCCCACGTACATTCAACTGTTCTATGGTGAGTATCGGGCGGACGGGCAGTACGATGAGCGCTCGGTCACTCACATGGAGATCCGAATCAGATATGACAACCTCGCGAAGCTGCCACATCGACGCTTTGCCCCGCCCTGCCGGTCGCTCTGCGGCTTCGACCTGCATCGCTGGCACGTGACCTGCATATTCAGCTGTCTCCTGAGGAGAGTGCATTATGGAAAGATGCCTGCGAAGATTCCCGTCCAAGGATACGTGCTCTGGATTCATCAAGGGCGCCGGTTCGACCGTGTCAAGACGGCGCTCCTCAAACGCGTCATGACGATCGCGGAACAATTCGCGAAGTGACCAGATTGATCATGGAAAGATGATGTTCCGCTATTGACTCTGGATGAGATTCTGCAACTCGCACGGATCTTTGTTGCAGGCGCTGTCGGCTTTGCTTTGCTCTGGTATGACTGGAAACGGGACGAGAAACAGTTCCGGCGCATTGTGCGAGAAGAAACTGAGCGAGCATTCACCGTTCACGGTTTCATCAAGATAGGTGAAAGAGAAATTGACCGCTTGGACAACCGCAACTGAAGTCCGCAAGTATGCACAAGTCAAACTCGAGAGCATCAACTACGACAAGAATGTGCCCTTCGCAAACGACGCCGCTTTCGAGACCTTCATAACCGACACGCTGATTCCTCGAGCTCAAGGTCACATCAACGCTTTCTGTAAGCGGGACTTCGACGCGGACTATCCGACCGGAATCCCCGAAGCTATCGAGGACGTTGCCGCTCGAGCGACAGCCAACATGATACAGTACCTCGTCATGAACAAGATGGGGCCGCTCATCCGCACCGGCGACTACCAGATCTCGATTCCAAATCAGTCGGTCCTAACGAAGGAACTCCGCGACCTACTCGCATCCTGGGTGAAGCGAGGAGGCCATGTGAAAGCGACGGACTGGAAGACGAAGGAGATCACCGACACGTGGGACTATCCTGAGAAGGACCCGTTCCTAGTCTGAGGATGCGATGAGAACATGCCAGGCTGGTCCGCGACTATCATAACGGATACGGTCACACCGAAACTAATGAGCTTCCGCGGAAAACTCGAACATGACGTCGAGGTGGAACTGGATCCTGTCGGCGCTGACATGAAAGACATTGCTCGATCTCTCGTGCGAGTACGCACCGGCTATCTCCAGTCCACGATCTACTACACGGCGAACGGGATGCTGCTTGAGTTTGGAGCAACAGCGGACTATGCTTCGTACAACGAATTCGGCACACCAAGGATGTCGGCGCAACCATTCATGCGACCCGCCCTCGATGCGAGCGAACAGCGCCTCCTCGACGCCATCCGTGTGGGCTGCCTGAACGCGCTTGCCATCTGATGTTGAACATGTCGGTGCGCAGGTCAGTGCGCTAACCTGTTGAGCAGGTATGTTGAACAATGCCATCAACCACCACGCGAGCCGATGCCAAGGACGCGTTCAAAGCTATCCTGGACGCTGCGCAACTTGGCGTTCCAGTGTTTCGGGACTTGCCGCCTGAGGGGGCCCCCGCGCCCAGTGTCGTCTTGACTCTTGTGAGTGGCAGCAGTCAAAGTGGTGCTATCGGTCTCCAGGAGTCGGAGACGCAGCGTGCGTTGGAGGAGCGGCATCGCATCCAGATCGACTGTTATCATGATGACAAGCTCGAATGCGACCGGGTCGCTGACCAAGTGGAGCAAGCCATCGTGGACCATGAGGACACGCTGCGCTCCACGTATGGGATCGAGAACGTTCAGAAAGTAGACGACGCCGACGTTTCTATGCCGAATGAGCTCAGTCGGCAATGCCGAGTCCGACTGGACTTCGGCTTCACCACGTACCGCGCTGTGGCTTAGCGGCGTGGTTTCTCAGGGTCATGGCCCTAACGGCTTCGAGTCGGGGGCTTTGACGAAACAAACTAGGAGGTAGGAAAATAGTATGACAGCAACAGACATCAAAGAAACCGTGACCTCATCCAAACAGACCGTTGTGACTGCAGCGGTAGAGAAGAAGTACGTGACCTTCGAAGCGCTGGCAGTGAGCGAAACCAACACCATCACCCTCGGTGATTTCACCACAATCGCGGGGGCCGTCTTGCTGAAGAAATCGGACGGTGCGACTGTGACCTTCACGAAGGCGACGAACGTGCTGACAGTCACCGAGACAGGTCTCACAAACATCGACCTCGTGGGCTTCGCCTACGGAACCTAACGGAGCTGAGCAACAATGGCAAAGTATCTGGGCAAAGACTACGAGATGCGTCTCGCGACCTCTGAGGCTGGTCTCGATTCAGCTCCGGCGTTATCGCGCTGGGAAAGCATCAACACCAAGACAGGACAAGGCCGCAAGAAGGATCCCGTCGGGCTCGGTTCACGCCTCAAGGAAGTCAGCGTGGGCCTGCTGGACTACTCGGGCTCCGCAAGCGGATGGTATGATGAGACTGCAGCCGGCGGCTCCGCAGACATTCTTACTGCTTTCGGCATGTTCGAGCAGTCGGATGTCACTCCGTTGTACGTGCAGCTGAAGAACAAGAAGACCGGATCGCTCATCACACTGAAGAAGTGTATCGGCGACGCGGCCTTGAAGGTTGACTCACCTGAGGGTTACGCGATGTGGTCATGGGAATTTGACTTCGAGGACATCTCGAAGACCTAGAAACTCCCCGCTTTCTTGGGACTAGACGGTGAGATAGACGGTAAGATTGGAGATTTCTGTTCATGTCAGATGCAGCGCTAGATGGGAAGTTCTACGTTAGTTTCGGCGTGGTCATGAGCGTTCAACACGCCGACGTCGAGACGGTACGTGTCGCTATCCAGAATTGCGGCGGTAAGATCGTTTTTCAGACCGTCTCGAAGGATCCACTCTACTTGCTTAGACGCAACCAGGTTGAACAGATCCTCAACGGTGACACCTCGCAACTCGGCGAGGTTCACAGAAAGAAGCAAGAACAAAGGAGGTCAGATCAGAAGTGAGTGAAGAAGAGAGAAGAAGACGACAAGATCTTCTGGATACTCGAGCGGAGCACAAGCGCCTGAGCGAGATGATTCCCGCAGGCACCGAGTACTCGGAACTCGTGACTGTTCAAGGCACCGACAAGAAGGAACATGCTGTCAAGGTGTATCCGCTCTCGGACCAAGCGCTGAACGAGGTGCTGACGGCGTCCGGGGCCGAGTTGAAAGACATAGGAAACCGGGAGAAGATTGTTTCGAACCTGAAGCTGCTGCAACTCGTAGCAGTCAAGGCAACCAAGGACCCCGAGATCTGCAAGGTCCTGATGCCGCTTCAGAGTCTGCCGATCGCATTGAAGGCGTTTGAGATCAGCGGCCTGACGGAAAGCCCAAAACCCGAATCGACCTCTTCGTAGAAGGCGTCTACTCAGGCCCCCTCGAAGTGCTCGTCACATACTTCCATCTTAGTCTCCGAGAGGTGGCTGAACTCACGCCTCTACAGCGCCAGTGGTACTCGGCGATTTACGCAAAGCATCATCCACAATCGTAGGTGAGAAGAATGTCCGCACGCTCGCTTGGAAGCGTCGTTGTTGCCATCAAGGCTGTAGACGAAGCTTCCAGCGTCATGGGAAAGATTCAGGCCAGTCTAGGTCTTCTAGGCTGTGCCTTGCAGAACCTCGGCGGCGGCTTTAGTGCTGTTGGCTCGGTCATCCAGGGCTTCGCCGCGGGTGGAGTTGCGGGCGCTGCCATCGGTGCGTTCTCGGAGATTGCTAAAGGCTTGCAGTGGAGCGTACAGGAGGCTGGCGCTTCCGAGCAAGCGTTCAAGGATCTCCAAGTCGCCGTGGAGAAGTCTGGCACCGCCTGGGACACTGTCAGCAAGGCAACGAAAGAATACCTACTGAACCTACAGAAGGTCACTGTCTACTCCGACGAGGATGTAGCCGGTGCTCTCCAGCGGCTGCTCACCTTCGGCTTGGACTATGATCAGGCCATGAAGGCGCTCAAGGAGACGGTTGATCTTGCGGCTGCGAAGCATCTTGACCTTGAGACCGCTGCGTCGCTCGTTGGCAAAGCCTTTCAGGGCAACACATCAATTCTTCGACGTTACGGTATCGAAGTTCAGACGACCAAGGACGCGACCGCAGCCTTCAACGGAGTCGTGGACCAACTCGGCGCTGCCATTCAGAAAGCAGGGACCGAGCAGCTCACCGCCTTCGCAGCCGCGATGGCTGACGTCGGCCTACAATCGCAAAACGCCTCCGGAAAGATGCTTCCGGTTGGAAAACTGCTCACAGAGATCAAGGACGCGTTCAAGGCTGGCACGATAGACGCATACCAGTTCGGTGAGATCGCAGCTAGCTTGGGTGTGAAGTTCGACGCAAGCAAGATGAGCGCAGCTGACTTCGACGGCGTCCTTGACGCTCTCAACAAGCAGTTCGGTGGAACCGCGCAGGAGCAAGCCAATACCTACGTGGGGATCCAAGAACGCTTCAAGAATGCGACATCGGAACTCGGCGAGAAGATCGGCACGATCCTGCTTCCTGGGCTCTCTGGCATGACTGAGGCTCTGATACCTCTCGTTGACTGGTTCGGCAAAGGCGTCGATGCGCTTCAAGCCTGGCTGGCTGAAACTGCCAAGTTGCCTGAAGTCAAGGCTGCCACGGATGCTGCCGGCCAAGCCTGGCAGGGGCTGATGCAGTGGTTTGATAGCGCAGCGAAGAGTGCTCAGGAAGTTCTAGGGCCAGCCCTCAATGAGTTGTGGGGCACCCTGAAGGAACTCTATGATGCGCTCCAGCCTATCTTCGTCGCATTCAAAGAACTCTGGGATGCCATAACTGGAAGTCAAGGAGACTTCGATGCGTTCAGGGTTATTCTCGAGGTCATCAAGCTCGACATAGAAGCTTCGATTGAAGCCATCAAACTCATCACCGGCGCCGTCAAATTGTTCGGCCAAGAGTTCAAGGCAGCAGCCGACTTCATCGCGCCCATCTTGACTCAGATAACCAGTGCAATCAACGGATTCCTCACGGCGATGCAAGGCGCATTCCAATCCTTCTATGACTGGTTCGTTGGTGGATCGTTGTGGCCGGATCTCTGGAACGGAGTCATCGCTATTCTGCGAGTCGCAGTACCAGTCGTGCTTTCAATTCTGTCCGAGGGCCTACTTGGGCCAGTCATCACAATGTTGTCGGGCTTGGGCGACAAGGTGCAAACTCTCTGGACAGCAGCCTGGACAGACCTGGCGGAGAAGTTCACAAGCCTGACGTCAGCGATCGAAGGGACCGTGAGCGGTGTCTTCGATCCTCTAGGCGCATATCTCGAAGCGATGTTCACTCAATGGGCCCAGTGGGCCAGCGATGCCCTCACGAAGGTTGAGGGTGCAATCACGAGCAGTGCACAGAACCTTTCCGCTTGGCTCACGAAGTTCATGGGCACCGTCTATCAGGCGTGGGTTGATTTCGGCGCCGCTATGGCCACCTACATGGGCATGGTCGTCAACGCAATCATCGCAACGGTTCAAGGCGCCGCAGTAGACGTCCAAGGCATCCTGAACGGTATGATTAGCGCGGCGCGGAGCGCAGCCAGTATGATCGGCGGGATTCTCTCGCAGATCGCGTCCACAATCCAGAGCACCGTCAACCAAGCAGCCCAGGCGGCAGGCAACGCAGGTAATTCAATCACGAATGCTTTCTCGAACGCTTGGAACTCAGTCGCCACCGCTGCGACCAATTTCTACAACTGGCTCGTAGGTCACTCGTTATGGCCTGACCTGATGGATGCGCTTGTCAGTCAGACCGAAATGGGTATGGGCCAAATCAAGACAGCCTTCACCGAAGGTCTTGGTGGCGTGATGATCAACGCCCCGAGGGCGCCATCGACCGCCTCCTCATCGCCATCATCTATTGCAACTCAATTGGGCAGTGTCACGCTCCCGGTGACTGTGCAGATCGATGGCAGCACAGTCAGTCGTGTCCTCGAGAAACGGATCATCGCGAACAGGCAGCTCTCAGCCTGGAGGACCGCCTAGTTGGGAATCAGCAAGACCATCTCCGGCTTACTCGTCAGAGAGGAGTTGGACTCGGAGTCCGGCTGGATCTTCCATGATCTGATGGACCCAGCGACCCACCTGATCGACACGGTCAACAAGGTTTCGGGCTCCGGATCCTCAAAGATGAGTGCTGGCGGCAGCCAAGGCACGGAGATGTACAAGGACATCGACCTAGGGACAGGTGCAAATAGACGAATATCCATCTGGCACAAGCAAACCTCCGGCGTTCCAAACAGCAACGTTGAAGCCATCATAATCTGCCACTGGAACGCATCGCCTCCCACATACAACTCCGGCTTCGACGAGTGGATCCCAGGTCCAGCAGGCACCCATGAAACAGCGATACATGATTGGACCCGACATACAGCAATCCTTTCCCATACTGGAGTGCACACGGTCGTCATTCACGGCGATCCCTGCTACATAGATGCGAGCTGGTGTGACAAGCTCATCATCCAGCAGTCCGATGTCCTGACTTTGGGCGGCCTGATCCAAGGTCAGAAGGCTGAACTCTACCGCACAAGCGACGATACGAAGCTTGACACTCAGACCTGCGGCGCGGGAGAGACCACAGTCACATTCAATCTTTCAGCCGAAGACTGTCCAACGCAGTTCTACCTCAAAATCTACGCAACCAATGGAACACTTCTCATCGAAACAACAACCTCCTATGAGATGTGTGGAGGGGATACATGGGAGTGGACTGCTGATGCTGGCACCCTATCGCTCACAAGAACGGACTTCATCATTTATCGCGGAGCCGCCACTGGGACGCCTAAGAGTACCCCCATTGTAGCGAATCTTAAGACACCTGCTGGTGCAAACTACCCTGGCGTTCTAATCTCTTTCGAGGCTGCGAAGGGCACCGTTTCCCCCTCGTCTGACACGACCGACTCGAATGGAAATTCCCACACGACGCTAACCTCGCTCACGACTGATTTCGGCTTGGCAGTGGTGAAGGCTCAATGGCTCGGAGACGGGAATGTGCCTGCATGCTCAGCGTACATCGTGGTTCACGTCTTCTACGACGCTGAGGTGCCCGATCCAGACGTAAGCTTCCAACTTTACGTGGAGGGATGCCCGCTTGAGTTTGTTTCAGGCAAATGTGGGAGCAACGCACAGGGCAAACCTGAAACGATCGAGGTGGAAATTCCCGAGTGGGACTCCAATCTTGTTCCGTTCGGCTTGATGAACGTGTACCGGAAGGGCGTACAAGAATTTGCAGGCGTCTACTTGGTGCCCGATCGGCACCTGTCAGATGCGCCTCGCGTGACACTGCAAGGTCAAGACCTGACTTTCCTCTTGATCGACAGGGTGGTTGACCTGAAGATCTACAACGACAAGACCCCTCAGTACATCATCAACGACCTGCTCACATCTTTTGACTGCGGCATCACCGTCGGATCCCTGGGATCCTGCGGGGCCACCTTGACCATCACGATTGCCTCGGAGAACTTACAGGCGGCGATTCAGCGAGTGTGCGATGCGGTCTGCTGGAATTTCAGGCTGAACCTCAATCGTACCCTCGACTTTGCCGAGGTCTTTGGCGGTTCCCCGTCCGGAGTAACCTTCACGGAAGGGATTGACATATTCGACCTTGATGCCGGGTCCGACTACGGCAAGATCGCGAACTGGGTTCGGATGGTCGGTGATGGAATCGTGAGCACGAAACAAGACGGTACAAATATCATGGCACAGGGGCCGCATCAAGTTCCGTCCTTCCAGACATCTATCTCTTCGCAAAGCACTCTGGACGTTGCCTGCCAAGCACTTCTCGACCTGAGCAAAGATCGTTCCGAGACAGAGGCGCTTCTGGCAAACGATGCCTACGCTCCTGGGACCTTCAAGTCTGAAGACACGATCACGGTTACAGCGCCAAGCGTTGGCATGGCCGGCCAGTATCAGATCAAGCGAATCGAACGAGATATGACTGATGCTAACTTCGTTCTCTTGGAACTGAGCAATCGCCTGGCGCAGTATTGGGAGCTGGACGAAGCGTACCGCCGGATGATCAAGGACCTAAGCGTCTGATAGTCACATCGTCACGTGACGGTTTGATCGCGCCTCCTCCAAGCGGCGCGTAAGAAGTAGAGAGGGTTTCTCGGGAGTGAACAGAATCGTGAGTGGAAAGACTGGACGACCTACGGTGCGGATAGCAAGCCGCGAACTGTTCACCGTGATGAATGACCACTGGCAAGTCTTGGAGAATGAAGACGGCCTCTACATTCTCCAATCGAGAGATGATCCGGCTGTCAAACTCGGTCCGATGGAAGGCGCGATACTTGCAGGCATCCACTCGGTGATCAGTCAACTCGAACAGCACCTGCGCGAGGGGAGGTGAGAGAGTGCAAAGAGACACAGGACGAGGGCGAGATCTAGCGAGCCTAAGAGTGCCAGTGCGAGTTGTAGACCACGGCCTCTGGAGCCCACGCGGGTGGGTTCACAAGTTCTACGAACATCGTGATAGGGTCTACAAGGCAGCGCACGTCGAGGGCTTGCCCATCGAGTACTTGCTTGACAATTTCGAGCTGATGCAAGCGCTGGGATTCCGAGGCAACTGCCTTCTCTATGAGGGCATCAACGAGCTCTGGACGCTAGTTGCTGGGACGGGAGCCACGAAGTTCGATAACGGCAACGCATACATCGGCGTCGGAGACTCGAGCACCGCAGCCGATGGTACGCAGACTGGGCTGCAAGCGAGCACCAACAAGAAATACAATGCCATGGACACGTCCTACCCGACCTACGGTTCTTCGCAGAAGGTGACTCACCGAGCAACCTTCGCGTCTGGTGATGCGAACTTCCACTGGCAAGAAATCACAGTCGCAAATGGAAACAGTGACAGCGCGAAGAACCTAAACCGCAAAGTCCAGGATATGGGTACGAAGGCCAGCGGCACATCGTGGGTTGCCACATTGGAGAACTCGCTCTCTTAGAGCGATTGAACTTCCCCGAGCTGGCGTTCTTTTCAGAGTCAGCAACCACGCTAACCCGAACATGAATTAGAGAGGCGATGCTTCTACGACAACCCTGTACGAATCTTTTGCTACGACTAATACTGATGGTGCGTTCTACAACAAGTATTGGATGGCTCAAACATTCAAGGTTGGAGCTAGCGCACATACGATCACGAGCGTCAAGATTCCTCTCAAACGGTATGACTATCCAGGAACCATAACCGTCAGCATCAAAGCGGTAGATGCTAATCATTATCCTACTGGAGGCGATCTCGCAAGCGGAACAACTAATGGAGACACGCTTCCGACAGGGAGTTATGAGACGCGAGAAATCACCTTCACTGAGTTGTCTGTTTCAGCGAACACAGAGTATGCAATAGTTGTTCGTGCTCCAAACGCACCAGTCAATATGACCAAGGTGGCATACTGGCGGGCCAACTATTACGTCTCAGGCGGGGGCTATGCTGATGGAGAATGGAAGGAGTCGTACGATTCAGGTGCGAGTTGGTGGCATCAGGTAAACGAGGACTTCAATTTTGAGGTTTGGGGAAATCCCGCGAGCACACCCATCAGCGCCTCAGACTCAGGAACAGGAGCAGACTCTGCCAGCATTGGTCTGTCTGTAGTTGACAGCGGCGTCGGGGCTGAATCTGACCCTGTGATCGGTCCCTTGGGAACGGATGCTGGAGTGGGCGCCGAAGCAGTGACGGCGAGTGCGGAGATGACCATACCCGATGCGGGAGCTGGCGTCGAAACCACAGTGATCCAAGCAGACATCTCAAGCAGCGACTCAGGCGTCGGCAACGAGACCACTCTTGGCGTTGAGAATCAACTCACCCCGACAGATGCAGGCGTCGGAAGCGACAGCCCTGGGATATCTGCAAGCCTCACAGTGGCTGAAAGCGGAGCGGGTGTGGAAGCGCCAAGCATGGAGGCGTCTGTTCCGATCACCGATTCCGCAGTTGGATCTGAGGCTGTGAGTCCGACATCTGCACTCACTGTCACTGATTCTGGAGTCCTATCAAACGAGAGTGTGACCACGCCTGGTACTCTCACCATTGTCGATGAAGGGAAGGGCGCCGAGTTTGCGTGGCGGATCAAGCCCTCAACCACGATGATTGACGCGCTTGCCTTGCCTCACGTTCTCTCAATCAGGATCTCTGATCCAGCAACTATGTCAGATAAGAAGGTTCAAGGCGGATCGTTGCCACGGCGAAAGATGGTGGGCAAGTCTGGTCGAACGGTTGAGGTTGACGGATGGAGCGACAGCCAGACCGAGATCGATGCCCTCGACGCTCTCCGCGACGGTTTGCGTCGTACGTTCTATCATCCAAGCGGTGACTCCTTCGGCGTTCTGGTGACCGGTTTTGCGCCAAACGAAACAGTCGACGAATACGACCGCAGGACATATCGCCTGAGCCTTGCGGAAGCGAACTAGAATGGTCACATTCGGAGGGTACGTGCTTCCTCACGTTTCAGCGATCCAGACTGTTGGGTCACGCATCATCCATGATCGCCTAGTTCCTTCATCGAAGACCTTTGGCTCCAGGTCTGATGAGACTTCGGGAGGCCGCATCATCACCGTTTCAGGCCAAATCAGAGACGACCCCGACTACGTCCTACGCCTCGAGGAACTTCGCGTCCGACAGGACGATGTGTCGCGGGCACTGGACCTCGAGGATGGATCCGCAAGCATCAACGCGAAGCTTGGGAATGTGGAGGCTACCTGGGACGTGGAACGCGGTGTCGACCGCTTGGCCTTCCAAGCAGCCTTCTACGAGACCAGCTGATACTTCTCTGCAACTCACCGCCCGCTAGCGAACGCTATGTCCAGTTGGGCGACAGTGGATCTCCCATGCCCTCCATGGTGGACGTGCCGAGTCAGGGCCGCTACGGGGGGTCATCCTCAATTATTGTAGCCCATTTTGAAATCCTAGCGGTGCTATTGACATAAAAATGACAACTCTAGGCTATTTCAATGCAACAACGGCGATCTCGGAAGCGAATGATCGATTGCTTTGTGCTTACGGGCGATTGCGTCCAGATATGTAGGCTTAATTACTTCGGACTCACGAGATCAGTAGTGCGTGTCTTAAGTTGACTAATCGTAGTTTTGGTTCCCTATTGATAGTGCTGCTTCTCACCTCAGCACTGTTCGTCTTCGCACCTTCAGTTGTCGCACCGCCTCAGAAGGCGCATGCGATCGGTCTCACAGTCAATCTTTACAGTCAAGGTAACGTTGCCGTGACCTCCGGGAAATATGGAGACGTGGTGATGGTCAAGGCATCTACTACCTCAGCTGCGGACTGGACAAGCTGTTCGATTGGAGGTTCGGCCTCGGGTATGATCGGCGCATACGCGGTTAAAGTGTTTTCCGGCGTCGCTTATGGCTACTTCACTGTCGGATCCGCTGCAGGGGGACCCTCGGGAGCTGCGTATACAATTACTGTTACCTGCGGCTCGGACAGTGGCACCGTCAACTTTAACGTGCTTCCCTCGGTCACATTTTCCAGTTACTCAAATCTTGCCGGTCGGAGGATTACGGTCACAGGCGTCGGTTTCGCCAGCGATGCTAACGTGTGTGACATAATTGATGCCGGCGGCGGGGCGCACGTTTCCTCCTACATCTGCGGCGTGGGCAGCGGGTCGCTGTCCGGATCGTTTGCCGTTGCCGGTGCTGGTACGTTTCAGGTTTTTGTTCGGCCCAACAAAGGCGTGGCCCCCGCTCCTAATGCCACCTTCACGGTAGTGGCCGCCCCAACAGTCTTCGTCTCCCCCACTAGTGCTCCGCCTGGATACGGAACCGCAGGTTCAGCCCTCGTTAGCATTACGGGGTCAGGATTCGCGAACGGGACGATTGCGCGTAGCTGTACTTTGGGTGCCACACCGGCCGGTCTCACTCCGTTTGCTGCACAAGCTTGCACGATCAACACGGACGGCACGGTGACCGGCGGTTTCGCAATCGCCCAGACCGCTACCCCGGCTACGTATACGATCTCGGTCACAGACTCGGGCGACCTTTCCGTCCATCCCACCGTAAACTTCGTGTTGACGGCTTCCCCTGCTATTTTTACCAACCTCCCGAAGTCTGCCGGACAGTTGGTTACTGTGACCAACAGTAGTGGCGCTTTTTCTAAGTTGGACGCTGGTCCTTGCAGTATCTTGTCAAATCCAAGTGGTCTTGCCGCATCTACCTTCTGCTTGATAGATAACAAAGGAGCCCTTTGGTCCGGCATCGCCCTAAACGCTGCCAATTTCACTGTATCCAGCACTGCCCCTGATCTAAGCGGTAGTACACCATCATCCTACTCTGTGACTATCAAGGGAGCGCACGGAGACTCCTCTTCAGTTTCATCTTCAGTTGCCACGGACAACCCCTCGCATGCGGTCACTGTGAGCCCTACTTATGGTTCGCCACCCATCGGGACTCTTGTCGGAACACCAGTGCACGTGACGGGAACAGGTTTCAGATTGAACGGCACAGGCTGCGACTATGTGCAGTCTTCTCCCACCGGGCTAATCTCGTCTCTCTTTTGTGCATACACTCCTAGCCAAGGTGTCCTCGACGCCAACTTCGTGGTCGCCACACTAGCAACAAATCAATCATACACTGTGACAGCCAAAGCTACCGGTGACCCCACAACCGCTTCCACTACTTTCCATGTCCTCCCACGAATTATCCTGAATCCCACCTCAGGTGTCGGCGGACAAACGATAGCTGTCCTAGGCAGTGGTTTCAAAGGAGCAGCAGCAGGCACCTGCTTCGTCGAAGCTTGGCAGTCCGGAGCCATAATCTCTCCAACTCCATTTTCCGCTACTTCTTGTGGGGTTGACGCTAATGGAATTGTCACAGCGTCCTTCGCATTCCTTAATTCAATCGCTAACGGTGTTTACACGATCAAGGTCGCTGGCCACCACCCAGGCAACGACAATGCTACCACCACATTCACGAAGGGCGTTCCGGTGGCGCTGACGATTACACCGTATTCCGGCTTCACTGGGACTGGACCTGTGAGCGTTACAGGAACTTTCACATCTCTAGATGCTGGGACATGCTCAATTGTTGCGCCGGCTGGGTCGAATCTCTTCGCAGGCGTTCCCACGCCGACTTGCACGATAAGTTCCTCGGGAACTCTCACAGCCTCTTTCTATGTCAGTACAACTGCCCAAGGTGGAACGTGGGCTCTGCAGGTCATTGGTGCTGGGGGAGGCTTCGGAACTGGAAACTTCGCGGTAACACCGAAGATGACGCTAACTCCAGCGAGCGGCGAATCATTCACATTGGTCACTGTGGCGGGTTCCGGCTTCAGCGCTGCCGATGCTGTAGCCGGCTGCGCTTCACTATACAGCACACCGCTCGGACTAACGACTGCCGTATCTTGCAGCATCTCAGCAACCACTTTCGAGATGACTGGAACATTCGTGGTCTCTGGTGCGGTTGCTCCCGGGTCATATTCAGTGGTCTACCCAAGCTCCCTCGGGTTAGTATCTGCGAGTTTCACGAAGTCTCCATCAGCGTTTACTCTAACGCCTAATTCCGGGCCCACAGGTACCATAGTCTTCGTTGCGGGGACTGGTTTCACTCCCACTGACACAAGCTGCACCATTACTG
>Ga0315279_10001626_pt1 | contig 36755 bp, 40 predicted proteins | sample YL17G06_20_MG_FD_203694 | JGI IMG/M metagenome (GOLD analysis project Ga0315279, IMG submission 203694) | Sediment microbial communities from Yellowstone Lake, YNP, Wyoming, USA - YL17G06_20 | ecosystem: Environmental > Aquatic > Freshwater > Lake > Sediment | place: USA: Wyoming | collected...
ATCGAATTCGGCGGTCTAGCTTCGCCTCCCTCGAAGCTTTCCGCTCTTCATAAAGCCGTCGTAATGGCGCATGAGCAGGTGCGACTCGACCTGCTGCAGAGTATCGAGCATGACACCCACGACGATTAGCAAGCTTGTGCCCCCAAAGAACTGGGCAAATCCAGGTGTCACGCCGCCCACACTAGACATAAGCGTCGGCAGAATCGCAATGATCGCCAAGAAGATCGAGCCGGGGAGCGTGATCTTCGTCAGAATATTATCCACAAACTCTGCAGTATGGGTCCCCGGCCGGATGCCTGGAATGAAGCCCCCCTGCTTCTTCATATTATCCGCGACGTCTTTCGGATTGAACGCGATCGCAGTATAGAAGTACGTAAAGAACACAATCATCAAGGCGTAGATGAACGAGTAGGTCCACGAAGTATAGCTGAACCACTCGCTCTGAAGGTTCGCAACGAACTCGCTCTCGGGGAAGAACTGGAAGACGATCTGCGGAACAAACATAATCGCCTGTGCGAAGATGATCGGCATGACGCCCGCCGTGTTGACACGCAGTGGAATATACTGCGTCACACCTCCGTACACTTTTCGGCCGATCACGCGCTTCGCGTACTGCACCGGTATGCGGCGCGTGCCCTGCGTAACAAGGACAACGCCTGCCACGATGACTCCCATCAGGACAAGGATCACAAGCTCGATAATGATGTTGCGCCCACCGACGACCAACTGGTACTCGTCGAGCAGCGACGCCGGGAAGCGCGCAATGATCCCGATGAAGATGATGAGGGAAATCCCGTTCCCGATGCCCCGCTCGGTGATCTGCTCACCAAGCCACATCATGAAGATCGTCCCCGCAGTGAGGATTAACACCGTGCTGATGGCAAACCCAATCCCCTGAACGTGTATCGGCACGATGGGACCCGCCGGCGTCACCGTGCTCTCCAACTTCACTACGACACCGCTGGCCTGGAGCAGGCAAATAAGGACCGTCCCGTAGCGCGTGTACTGCGTGATCTTCTTCCTGCCGTCCTCTCCTTCCTTCTGCAGTTTCTGGAAGTACGGGACGACCGCCCCCAAGAGCTGGATGACGATCGAGGAGCTGATGTACGGCATGATGCCGAGCGCGAAGATGGCAGCATTGCTGAACGCGCCGCCGACGAACATGTCGTAGAGACCGAACAGGGTCCCTTGCGACGATCGCTGCAAAGAGTCCGACAGCACCGCGGCGTCAACTCCGGGGAGGGTGATATGAGAACCGATGCGGACGATGATCAGCAGCGCCGCCGTGAAGAGCACTCGCTCCCGGAGCTCCTGGATCTTGAAGATGTTCGTGAACGTCTCAGTTAGTTTGCTCATTCGTTCGCTTGCTCGTTAACAAGTCTACGACTTGCCCTTGCTCAGAACGGTCGCCGTGCCGCCGACAGCCTCGATCTTCGCGATGGCCGACTTGCTGAACGCGTGCGCCGTCACTTCAAGCTTGCTCTTCAACTCACCGTTGCCGAGGATTTTTACCGGCCAGTCTTTTTTCGAGATGGCGCCGGATTGGAACAGGACTTCCGGGGTCACGATGCCGCCGGTGAGCTTCTTCCCGCTCACGAGCCGCTCGAGGCTCTCCACATTCACTTCCTGCGCCTCGACTCGATTTCTGCTTTTGAACCCGAACTTGGGAACTCGTCGCGTCAGCGGCATCTGACCGCCCTCGAACCAGAGCTTGAACTTGTGGCCCGATCGCGCTTTGGCCCCCTTGTGGCCCTTCGTTGCGGTGCCCCCGCGCCCCGAACCTTGACCCCGACCGATCCTCATCGCCTTCCTCCGAGAACCTTTCGCCGGGGTGAGATTGCTGAGAATATCTTTCGCCATTGTCGCTTCCTTGAGACTCCCAAAGGTTTCAAACCTTCGGAAGGTTTCTGTTTATTTCATTTCTTCCACGCGGACCAGATGGCGGACCGCTCGGATCATCCCGCGGATTTGCGGCGAGTCGCTCTTGATGACACTGTAGTTCGGTCTGCCAAGTCCCAATGCTTTGATCGTCCGCTTCGCGTTCTCCTGCTGCTCAATCACGCTCCGGATCTGAATGATCTTTATCTTCCTCGGTGCAGTCATCCCTCAACCTTTGGGCTTTGATGAAACAATTCGTGGAGTGAGATACCGCGACGCTCGGCAACCATCCTCGCATCGACGAGACTCAGCAAAGCCCTCATCGTCGCTTTCACAACGTTGTGGGGATTCGACGAACCCATCTGTTTCGTCAAGACGTCCTTGACCCCCGCCGACTCCAGCACGGCCCGAACGCCGCCGCCTGCAATGAGCCCGGTGCCGGGAGACGCGGGCTTTAGCAGCACCCGCCCAGCGCCGAACTTGCCGATGACCTCGTGAGAGATCGTCCCGTTCACAATGGGGACCTTCACAACGCCCTTGCGTGCGTCGTCCACACCCTTCGCGATCGCGTCGGCAACCTCCTTCGCTTTCCCTAACCCGATCCCAACGTGGCCCTTCCCGTCGCCGACGACGACGATCGCGTTGAAACTGAACCGGCGGCCTCCCTTCACGACCTTCGCGACCCGGTTGATATGAACGAGTTTCTCCTTGAGCTCAAGTTCGCCTGCCTTGAATTTTGCCATCGTGCCTTCTCGTCTTAGCGTTGTAGATTAGAACTTCAGCCCGGCTTCCCGCGCACCGTCGGCGACTGCCTTCACACGCCCGTGGTACAGGTAGCCGTTCCGGTCGTAGACAACCCGTTGAATGTTCTTTGCCAGCGCGCGCTGACCTGCATGCACTCCTACCATCTTGCAGACCTCCATTTCGGAGGTCGCTTTCTTGAGATCCTCGCGCAGATCCTTCGATACGGTCGACGCCGATACGAGCGTCTTCCCCGTGGTGTCGTCGACAATCTGAGCATAGATGTGCTTCGCGCTGCGATAGATTGTCAGGCGGGGCCGCTCAGGGGTGCCGCGCACCTCCTTCCTGATGCTTGCCTTCTTTTTCTTCCAGCGGTCGCGTTTCTTGTTATGAATCATAGGTTCTTTCCTTTGAACAAACCGGAATCCGTCCTCTCGCGTGAGGTTCCACTACTTGGTTCCGGTCGCCGCTGCGGCCTTTCCAGCCTTCCGGCGGATGTACTCGCCCTCGTACTTGATCCCTTTTCCCTTATAGGGCTCCGGAGGCCTGAACGAGCGAATCTTCGCAGCGACCAAGCCGACGAGCTGCTTGTCGATTCCAGAGATGACGATGTTCGTTTGCGTCGGCGTCTCCAGCGTGATTCCGTCAGGCGCGCCAAAGAGAATCGGATGCGAATAGCCGATCATCAACTGAAGCTTTTTCCCCTTCATCTCGGCGCGGTACCCGACACCGACGATTTCAAGCTTCTTCGAGTAACCCTGTGTGACGCCTTTGACCATGTTCTGAATCAGAGCACGCCACAACCCGTGAAGAGCGCGGAAAGGTTTTTCATCAGAATGTCGCGCGACAGAGATATTCGACTGCCCCACTTCGACGCTGATGTCCGGATGTACCTTGGCCGTCAGCTCCCCTTTCGGGCCTTTGACGACGACCATCCCATCCTTCTCCGTGACACTGACCCCCTTGAGAATGGGAATCGGTTTACGACCAACTCGTGACACGTTCGAATCTCCTCAGTTTACCAGATGTAGGCCACGACCTCGCCACCGACGTGTTCTTTTCGCGCCCTGTGGTCGGTCATGAGACCCCGTGATGTCGAAACTATGGCAACGCCCAGTCCGCCGAGCACTCGCGGCAGCTCCCCGGCAGGTCGATACATCCGGAGGCCGGGCTTGCTTACGCGGCGCAGTCCTGCGATGACCGGTTTGCCGCCCTGATATTTTAGATTGATACGCAGAATCCCCTGCTTCCCGTCCTCGAGAAGATTGAAGCTCGAGATGAACTTCTCCTCCAGCATGATCTGCGCCATGGCTTTCTTCATGCTCGACGCCGGGACGTCAACGCGCTTGTGCTTTGCTTTCGATGCGTTGCGAACTCGAGTAAGGAAATCCGCTACGGGGTCGGTTGTGGACATCGAATCAATTCTCCTCAGTGGTACTCAGAGTGATCTCACCAGCTTGCCTTGCGGAGCCCGGGGATTTTCCCGTCAAGGGCGAGGTTTCGCAAACAGATGCGGCAGACACCGAATTTGCGGTAGAACGCGCGCGGGCGGCCGCAGATCTGACACCGGTTGTGCTGACGAACTTTGAACTTAGGCGGCTTCTTCGCCTTCACCCTCATTGCCAAACGTGCCAAAGGAACCCCTCTCCGTTATGGTTGTGCGGCGGTTTGAACGACCTCTTGTCGCTTCACGAACGGCATCCCCAGGGACTTGAGCAACTCAAAGGCCTCCGCATCGGTTTTTGCCGTCGTCACAAACGTAACATCCATGCCGCTGATCCTTGTGACTTTGTCGACGTCGATTTCAGAAAAAATGATCTGCTCCTTGATGCCCAGCGTGTAGTTCCCGTGCCCGTCAAAAGATTTGTCAGAGACTCCGCGGAAATCCCTGACTCGCGGAAGAGCAACGTTGATCAAGCGATCAAGAAACTCGTACATGACCGCACGCCGAAGGGTCACCCGACAACCGATCGGGATCCCTTCGCGGAGCTTGAAATTCGAGATGGCCTTCTTCGATTTTGTGACGGCCGCTTTCTGCCCCGTGATTGCCTCAAGCTCTTTGACCGTGCTGTCGAGGATCTTCGGGTCCTGGGTCGCCATTCCAACACCGGTGTTGATCGAGATCTTCTCAAGCTGCGGTACCTGCATCATGCTCTTGTACTGAAAGCGTTTCCTCAAATACGGAACGATCTCTTTTTGATATCGGACGAACAAGCGTGGAGGTGGACCGACCTCCCGAGCGGCGACCTGTTTCTTCCCGCCGCCTTCAGCGCCACCCTTCTCTCCCTTCCCCCCTTTGCCCTTGCGTGGCGCGTCATCGACCTTTTTCTGTTCTTTTTCCTTCGCCATGTGTCAATTCTCCCAAAGCGCTCGAAAGTTCATTCAGAACATCTCTTTGCATTTTCGGCAGATCCGCATCGTCTTCCTTCGCCCAGTCGTTGCGTCCTTGACGTGAGCGTGGCCGATCCGCGTCGCTTCGCTGCACTTCGGACAGACTACCATCACGTTGGACGCGGTGATCGGCGCTTCCTTCTGAACAATCCCGCCTTGGGGGTTCTTCTGGGATGGGCGGGTATGGCGCTTGACGATGTTGACACCTTCGACGATCACCCGGTTGCGGTTCGGAAACACCTTGAGCACTTTGCCCTGCTTGCCGAGGGCGTTCCCCGCCACCACCAACACTGAGTCATTCTTATGAACGTGCATGCCGATATCCCTTGCAGATTACAGGACTTCTGGTGCCAGCGATACGATCTTCATGAATTGGCGCTCGCGAAGCTCTCGTGCGACCGGGCCAAAAATTCGAGTTCCCCGTGGCTCACCTTGCGGACCCAACAACACGACCGCGTTCTCGTCAAAGCGGATGTATGTTCCGTCCTTCCGACCGACCTCTTTCTTCGTACGGACAACAACAGCTCGTGAAACCTCTCCCTTCTTCACCGGCGCGCCGGGGATAGCGCTCTTCACCGCGACCACGATCAGGTCACCGACCGTGGCGTACCGCTTATCGTGCCCACCGAGGACGCGAATGCAGCGAACCTTCTTTGCACCCGAATTGTCTGCTACCACTAAGTTCGTTTCTTCCTGAATCATGAGACGCTCCTCGACGAGGCCGGAGACCTCGACCGCAAACTGTTATTTCGCTTTTTCGATTATTTCCACCAACCGCCATCGCTTGCTCTTGCTCAACGGCCGTGTCTCCATCACCTTCACGATATCACCGATGCCTGCCTCCCGCTTCTCATCGTGGGCCATCAGGGTCGAGGTGAGCTTGTGATACTTCTTGTACAACGGATGGGGGATCTTCCGCTCCAACGAGACGACGATGCTTTTCTGCATCTTGTTGCTGATCACTTTGCCGATCCGGACTTTTCGTTGATTCCGCTGAACCGTCGAGCTCCTTGCTTCCATGTTCATCGCTTATGCCTTCTTCTGACTTTCAGGTGGAACAGCGTTCGCCTGCGGGTTCTTCAACTGGCGTTCACGGAGGATCGTCTTCATCCGTGCGATGTCTTTCCTCGTCAACCTGAGTTTCATCGGGTTTTCGAGCTGGCTGATGACCTTTTGAAATCGAAGGTTCGCCAGGCTCTCCTCCTCCTCCTGGATCCTCTTGAGCAGCTCCGCGTCCGCGAGCGCACGTAATTCGAATGCTTTCATTGAGACTCTTTCTCCTCGTTCTGTTAGCGGGCCCCGTAATCGACCCGGGCCACCATCTTTGTCTTGATGGGGAGCTTGTGGGCTGCGAGATGGAATGCTTCGTCCGCGACTTGCCTCGTGATGCCGCCCAACTCGAAGAGGATACGACCGGGCTTCACGACGGCAACCCAGAACTCCGGAATGCCCTTGCCGCTTCCCATACGAGTCTCCGCCGGTTTCTTCGTGACGGGTTTGTCCGGGAAGATCCGAATCCAGACTTTTCCCTCGCGCTTCATCATGCGGGTGAGCGCCACACGGGACGCCTCGATCTGCCGTTGTGTGATCCACCCGGGCTCAAGCGCTTTGAGGCCAAAATCACCGAACGCAACCGTAAAGCCGCGCGTCGCCTTCCCCCTCATCCGCCCCCGCTGGGCCTTTCTGTACTTGACTCTCTTTGGCATCAACATGACCGATACGCTCCTTCGCTAATGGGAGACTGGCCCGAGGATCTCCCCCTTACAGATCCACACCTTCACGCCGATAGCACCATAGATGGTGCGCGCGGTTGCGGTCGCATAGTCGATGTCTGCGCGGATCGTGTGCAGCGGAATCCTTCCTTCTTTGTACTGTTCGCTGCGGGCGATCTCAGCTCCTCCGAGGCGGCCGCCGCACATCACGCGGATGCCCTCTGCCCCCATCCGCATCGAGGCCGTGATCGCCTGCTTCATCGCCCGGCGGAATGAGATTCTCCCCTCGATTTGAGAGGCGATGTTCTCCGAGACGAGCGATGCGTCCAGCTCGGGACGTTTGATCTCGTGGATCAGGATCTTTACATCTTTTGAGGTGACCTTCTTGAGCTCTTCCTCCAGCTGGGCAATCTCCTTCCCGCTCTTGCCGATGACGATCCCGGGACGGGAAGTGTGGATGGTGATGACGGCGCGTTTCGGCGTCCTGTCGATCTGGATGCGCGAGATGCCCGCTTTCTTCAAGCGGTTGCGAATGTAGTTGCGCACCATCAGATCCTCTTGAAGCTTGCCCGAGAACCCTTTCTCGTCATACCAATTCGAGTCCCATGACTTGGTGATGCCCAGACGGAATCCAATTGGACTGGTTTTTTGACCCAAGAGATCCTCCTCGATTAACGTGCTTTTGCTTTGGTCTTGGCTTGAGCTTTCTTTTCCGGTTTTTGTGACTTCGTCGCTCTTTTCTTCGGTTTTTCCTCCGGCGCCTCAGCCGCCTTGGACCTCGCCTGCGCTGGTTTCACCTTCGCCTCGTGCTGCGCAACGACGATGGTCAGATGGTGCGACCGCTTCCGGATCCGGTACGCACGCCCCATCGGGGCAGGCGAGATCCGCTTCACCGTCGGACCGGCGTTCACGAATGCCTCCTTCACAAACAGCGTCGAGGTATCGAGACGACCCCCTTCGTCCTTGGTCTGGATATTTGAGATCGCCGATCGCAAAACCTTCTCCGCGGTCCTTGCTGCGTGCCTCGGCGAGAAATGAAGCACCGTGAGGGCCTCTTCGACACCTCGGCCACGGATGAGGTCCACAACTAACCTCATTTTCACCGGTGATGTTCCGACAAATCGATTGATCGCTCGTGCTTCCATAGCTCCCTCTGTGATCCTTCCGAAGGTTCTCCGCGCTCAACCTTCGACCCGTTAGAAGGATCAATCTATGCGGGTGTTGTGGTCTTTTCCGATTTCAAACCGGGGTGTCCGCGGAAAATGCGCGTCGGCGCAAATTCACCCAGCTTATGTCCGACCATTGCCTCCTGAATGTAGACGGGGATAAACTTGTTCCCGTTGTGAACGGCAAACGTGTGACCGACGAATTCCGGAATGATCGTGCAGGAACGTGCCCAGGTCTTCAGGACCTTCTTCTGATTCGCCTTGTTGAGAGCTTCGACTTTCTTCTCCAGCTTCAGGTCGATGTAGGGACCCTTCTTGACTGATCGAGCCATTGCGCCCTTCTCGTGTTGTCTGACAAACCTGACGGTTACTTACGTCGTTTCACGATATACTTGTTCGACGCGCTCTTCCGCTTGCGCGTCTTCCCTCCCTTGGCGTACTTCCCCCACGGAGATTCGGGATGTTGCCATCCACCGCCGCTCTTCGACCGGCCCTCGCCACCACCCATCGGATGATCCACCGGGTTCATCGCCATACCGCGCGTCTGCGGGCGGATCCCGAGCCACCGCGATCTCCCAGCCTTTCCGACGCTGATGTTCTCGTGGTCGATGTTGCCGACGACGCCGACGGTTGCAGAGCAGAGCACCGGAATTTTGCGAACTTCACCGGAAGGAAGCCGCAGTGTGGCAAAGTCCCCTTCTTTCGCCATAAGTTGGAGCGAGTTGCCCGCACTCCGACCGAGCTGGCCACCCTTGCCCGGCTTGATCTCAACGCTATGAACGAACGTGCCGACGGGGATCTCGGATAGCGGAAGCGCGTTGCCGACCTGCACCTCAGCGCCGGAACCCGAGTTCACCTTCTGCCCGACCTTGAGTCCGTCCGGAGCAAGGATATAGCGCTTCTCTCCATCCACGTACTGCAGCAAGGCGAGCCTGGCAGAACGGTTTGGATCATACTCAATGGCTGCCACTTTCGCTTCGACGCCTCGACGATCCCTCTTGAAATCGACAAGCCGGAACATCCTCTTGTGTCCACCACCGCGATGACGCGACGTGATGCGCCCCATGTTGTTCCTGCCACCAGATTTCTTGATCGGCCCGACCAGCGATTTCTCAGGAGCTTTCTTCGTGATCTCTTCAAACGTCGAGATCGAGTAAAACCGCGTCGACGACGTGACCGGTCTCAGTTTTCGTATTGCCATGGCGTACCTGTCGTTGCTTCAATCAAGCGTTCTCAAAATAATCGATCTTGTCGCCTTCCTTAAGGGTGACGATCGCCTTCTTCCAGGTGTTCGTGCGTCCTTCGAACCGCCCCCGGCGGGTGAGCTGCGTTTTGCGCTTCCCCTTCACAGTGAGCGTTCGGACGCTGAGGACCGTGACCCTGAATTTCTTTTCCACCGCCTTCGCGATTTCAATTTTGTTCGCGTCCAGCACTACCTCGAACGCATATTGGCGTTGATCTTGCAGCCCCGTGATCTTCTCAGTGACCAGCGGCCGTTTGAGAATTCCTGTCATAGTTCCTACTCTAGTTCATCAGCGATTTCTGAAGGACGTTGACGGCGCTCTGTTGAATGAGCAACACCTGGTTGTTGAGAATGTCAAACGTGGACGCCTTGTCAGCTTCCCGCACGAAGAGGGTCGGGATGTTTCTTCCCGACTTGAAGAGGACACCGTCAGTCTTGCTCGTCAGCATCAAGGTCTTCTTGCCTTCAATGGACAATGCCTTCAGGACCGACGCGATTTCTTTCGTCTTCGGCGTCTCCACGCTGAAGTCCTCGACAACGACGATCGACCCGTCTTTCGCCTTGTAGCTCAGCGCGGACTTTCTCGCCAACGCCCGGACCTTCGCAGGCACCTTCAATACATAGTCGTGAGGATGCGGCCCGAAGATTGAGCCGCCGCCCACCCAGAGCGGTGACCGCGTTGTTCCCGCGCGCGCGCGTCCCGTTTTCTTCTGCTTGAACGGCTTCTTCCCACCGCCTCGCACCTCGTTCCGCGGCTTCACCTTGTGCGTTCCCTGTCGCTGATTCGCCTGGATCGAGCGGACAACCTGATAGATGGCGTGGTCATTCGGGGTTATCTCGAAGACCTCGGGGGCGAGGGTGACCTTCTGGCCGCTCTTCGTGCCATCTTTCCGATAGACTTCTAGCTCCATAGACTTCTCTACTCCGAGCGCTCCTGCTTAGCTCTGTTTGACAATTTCAAGGTAACTGTTGATAGCGCCTGGGACCGACCCCTTGACGATCAGGACGTTCGACTCGGTGATCACTTTGAGGACCATCAAGTTCTTGATCGTTACGCGCTCGTGCCCCATTCTGCCCCCCATGCGCGTGCCCTTGAAGACTCGCGAGGGATAGGAACTGGAGCCGATGGATCCCGGGGCCCGTGCGCGGTCCGACTGACCGTGCGTCGCCATGCCGACACCCCCGAAATGATGTCGTTTCACGACGCCCTGAAATCCCCTTCCTTTAGACCGGCCAGTCACATCCACGACATCGCCCTGGTGGAAGAGATCGACTTTTACCTCCTGGCCGAGCTGCAACGGCGTGCCGTTGAAGTTCCGGAACTCCGAGGTAAGCCGCACCGGTTTGACGCCGCTCTTCTTCAGATGGCCCTTCATCGGTTTGTTCAGGAGACGATCCTTGATCTCATCGAAGCCGAGCTGGATGGCATCGTAGCCGTCCCGTTCCTTGGTTTTTATCTGCGTGACATAACACGGTCCCGCCTCGATGATGGTGCAAGGGATCATCTGCCCCTGCTCATCAAAGATGCTTGTCATTCCAAGTTTCTTGCCTAACATGCCGCTCACTGTTTCACTCCTGAGTCATCCCCCTGCCGGCTCACTCTATTGTAACCGGACAAGGCGCTCAACACATTGATGCAATCAGTTATCGATCACTCAACCTGAGCACACTACACTTTGATCTCGACGTCAACCCCCGCCGGCAACTCCAGTTTCATCAATGAGTCGACCGTCTTGCTGGTGGAGTTGAGGATGTCGATCAGCCGCTTGTGCGAGCGCGTTTCGAACTGCTCGCGAGATTTCTTGTCGACGTGAGGAGATCGGTTGACGACGTAAAGGGACCGCTTGGTGGGCAAAGGAATTGGGCCGGACACAACGGCACCGGTCGACTTCACCGTCTTGATGATCTTTTCTGCCGACTTGTCGATCAGGTTGTGATCGTACGACTTTAACTTGATTCGGATCTTCTGACCAGCCAAGGAAGAATCCTCCCTCAGTTGCACGTGTGAAAATGGAGAGGGCTCAGACCGCTCTGGCCGGAACCCTCAGGGCTACTCAAGGATCTTGGTGACGACGCCGGAACCGACGGTACGCCCACCCTCGCGGACTGCAAAGCGGAGCCCCTCCTCCATCGCGATCTCGGAGATGAGCTCGATCGACATGTTGTCAACGTTGTCTCCGGGCATCACCATCTCAACGCCGCTGGGAAGCTGAACGACGCCCGTCACGTCCGTCGTTCGGAAGTAGAACTGGGGCCGGTATCCGTTCAAGAACGGCGTGTGGCGGCCACCCTCATCCTTTTTCAGCACGTAGACCTGGGCGTTGAACTTCTTGTGAGGCGTGATCGAGCCAGGCTTCGCGACAACCATGCCGCGCTCGAGCTCGTCTTTCTCGACACCGCGCAACAGCAAACCGGCATTGTCACCAGCCTGCACTTCATCAAGCTCCTTCCGGAACATCTCAGCGCCCGTGACGACCGTCTTCTTGTGCTGGCCGAGACCGATGACCTCCACCTCGTCACCGACCTTCGCTCTTCCGCGCTCCACCCGACCCGTTCCGACCGTCCCTCGCCCGGTGATCGAGAACACGTCCTCCACCGGCATCAGGAACGGCTTGTCCACATCGCGCTTCGGAATGGGAATATAGGAGTCGACAGCATCGAGCAGCTGAAAGATGGACTTGAACGCCGGATCATCAAGCTTGGAGTCCGGACGAAGGGCGGCTTCCATCGCTTTCAAGGCCGAGCCTCGAATGATCGGGATCTCATCACCCGGGAATTCATACTTCTTGAGGAGGTCCCGCAGCTCCAGCTCGACGAGATCCAGCAGCTCCGGATCGTCGACCGCGTCGACCTTGTTCATGAACACAACGATTCTTGGCACGCCGACCTGGCGCGCGAGAAGGATGTGCTCACGCGTTTGCGGCATAGGGCCATCCGTCGCGGCGACCACGAGAATGGCACCATCCATCTGGGCAGCGCCGGTAATCATGTTCTTGATGTAGTCCGCGTGACCGGGACAATCGACGTGCGCGTAGTGCCGATGGTCCGTCGAATATTCGACGTGCGCCGTGGCGATCGTGATGCCTCGTGCCTTTTCTTCCGGGGCGTTGTCGATGGAGTCGAATGTGCGGACCTCCGCCAAGCCTTTCTTCGCAAGTATCATGGTGATCGCCGCGGTGAGCGTTGTCTTCCCATGATCAATGTGGCCGATCGTGCCGACGTTCACGTGCGGCTTGCTACGATCAAATTTTCCCTTTGCCATGTGGATGTTCTCCTTTCGTTGTGTCTGAAGAGTGAACGACGCTCTTAAGCCGGTACTGCTTCCTTGCCTCGCACCTTCTCAATGATCTGGTCTGAAATTGATTTCGGAACTTGCTCGTAGTGCGAAAACTGCATCGTGTAGAGCGCCCGGCCCTGCGTCATCGACCTCAGCACCGTCGCATAGCCGAACATCTCGGACAACGGGACCATCGCTTTGACGACCTGCGCGTCTTTGCGAGGGTTCATTCCTTCGATCTTGCCGCGTCGAGCGTTGAGATCCCCCAACACATCCCCGAGATACTCCTCCGGAGTGACAACCTCCACTGCCATGATGGGCTCGAGCAGCACCGGTCCTGCCTTGTGCGCCCCCTCCTTGAAAGCGATCGAGCCGGCAATCTTGAACGCCATTTCCGAGGAGTCGACCGCATGGAACGAGCCGTCAAAGAGTCTCACCTTGACGTCCTCCACAGGGTACCCCGCCAGCACACCGTTCTTCATCGCCTCCACGATTCCGTCTTCGGTCGGCTTGATATATTCCTTCGGAACGACGCCGCCGACGATATCATTTTCGAACTCAAATCCTCCCCCCTTCTCATTCGGCTCGATCTCGATCACCACATTACCGTACTGGCCCCGCCCGCCGCTCTGCCGCACGAATCTGCCCTCCGCTGTGACCTTCTTAGTGATCGTTTCCTTGTAAGCGACCTGCGGCTTGCCGACGTTGGCTTCCACCCTGAACTCACGCTTCATCCTGTCGATAATGATCTCAAGATGAAGCTCTCCCATGCCGCTGATAATCGTCTGTCCGGTCTCCTCGTTCGACGAGATACGGAACGTGGGATCTTCCTCGGCCAGCTTTTGGAGGGCCTCACCGAGCTTCTCCTGATCGGCCTTCGTCTTCGGTTCGATGGCGACATCGATGACCGGCTCCGGAAACTCCATCCGCTCAAGGATGACGGGGTCATCCTCGTCCGTCAGCGTATCGCCGGTCCTTGTGTTCTTCAGGCCGATCGCGGCCACGATGTCGCCAGCAAACGCCTCGCTGACTTCCTCACGGTGGTTCGCATGCATGCGGAGCAACCGGGCGAGCCGCTCCTTCCGATCAGCCGTCGCATTGTAAACGTACGAACCGGACTTGATGGTCCCTGAATAAACCCGGAAGTACGTCAGCCGTCCGACGAAGGGGTCTGTCATGATTTTGAACGCGAGGGCTGTGAAGTCTTCATCATCGCTCACCGTGCGGACGACATCGTCCCGCCGATGCGGGTGATGCCCGTGCACCAAGCCCTGATTGATGTCGAGCGGCGACGGAAGGAAGTCCACGATCGCATCAAGCAGATTCTGTACTCCCTTGTTCTTGAACGAGGAGCCGCAGAGGACGGGAATGATGCCCCCCTTCAGCGTCGATCGGCGAAGGACGTCCCGGATCTCAGCCGGGGAGATCTCCTTGCCGTTCAGGTACTTTTCGAGGAGGGTGTCGTCCTCATCTGCCACAGCTTCGAGCATCTTCACACGATACTCGTTGGCCTTCGGCCTCAACTTCTCCGGGATTTCAATCTCGTCCCAGGTCGCGCCTTGCGTCCCTTCGTGATACATCCGCGCCTTCATCTTGATCAAGTCGATAGTTCCCGCAAACATCTCCCCTTCGCCGACGGGAAGCTGGATCGGCACGGCGTTGGCACTCAAACGCTGTTTCATCATGTTGACAACGCCGATAAAATCGGCCCCCGCTCGATCCATCTTGTTCACGAACGCCATCCGCGGAACACCGTACTTGTCCGCCTGGCGCCACACCGTTTCGGATTGAGGCTCAACGCCCCCGACCGAGCAGAAGAGAGCTACCGCCCCATCGAGTACCCGGAGTGACCGCTCGACTTCGATGGTAAAATCGACGTGTCCGGGAGTATCGATAATATTGACACGGTGTTCCTGCCAGAAACACGTGGTGGCCGCGCTCGTGATCGTTATCCCGCGTTCCTTCTCCTGTTCCATCCAGTCCATGGTCGCTGCGCCGTCGTGAACCTCCCCCATGCGGTGGAGGACACCCGTGTAGAACAGGATCCGCTCCGTCGTCGTCGTCTTGCCGGCATCGATGTGAGCCATGATGCCGATATTCCGTGTCCGTTCTAATGAATATTCGCGAGCCATAGTGTCAGGTCGTTCCGCGAGAAATACCGATCCCTCGCCGATGATCTCAGCAGAGGGCTGAGGTTCTTGAGATCTGTGATCGTCTTACCACTTAAAGTGGGCAAAAGCTTTATTGGCTTCTGCCATTCGATGCACATCGTCTTTCTTCTTGATTGCTCCACCCTCACCAGAAGAGGCAGCAATCAATTCCGAAGCCAGCTTCTGCGCCATCGATGCTTCCGAGCGTTCTTGAGCGTAGCTGATCAACCAGCGGATTGCAAGAGCGGTTCGCCGCTCGGGGCGAACTTCTGTGGGAACTTGGTAGGTAGCACCGCCAACTCTGCGAGCACGCACCTCGATCATGGGCGAGGCATTGTTTACAGCTTTCTTGAAGACGTCGATCGCTTTGTTCTTTGTCCGTTCCTCAATGATGCCAAACGCGCCGTACAGGATCCCCCGTGCAAGATGTTTCTTCCCTCTCTTCAGCAGAGAGTTGATAAACCTTGAGACGAGAAGGTCCTGATACTTGGGATCCGGACCAATGACTCGCTTTGTAGCTCTTTTCTTTCTCATCAGGTACTCGGAATCTTCTTACTGCTGCTTTGGTCGTTTGGCTCCGTACTTCGATCTACCTTGTTTTCGATCCTGGACACCTTGCGTATCGAGCGTGCCCCGGATGATGTGATAACGCACACCAGGAAGGTCCTTGACCCTGCCGCCGCGAATCAGGACAAGCGAGTGCTCTTGAAGATTATGACCCTCTCCCGGGATGTAGGCAGTGACTTCCATGCTGTTCGTCAGCCGGACACGCGCCACCTTCCTGAGGGCGGAATTGGGTTTCTTCGGAGTCGTTGTGTACACCCTCGTGCAAACTCCTCGCTTCTGAGGGCTCGATTGAAGAGCGGGTGACTTGCTCTTCCAGAGTACTCTCTCTCTGCTGCTTCGAACTAGCTGGTTTATCGTCGGCAATCAGGCTAACTCCATTCTTGAGATTGTTCGAGGCCGGCTTAAAAAAAGCTTTTCAAGATAACACTTTTTCCCCAGATTGTCAACGTCTGCTTGGCGCGCGCGACTTCATCTTTACCGGCCTCCTCCGCCTAAGAAGAAGCTGCGACTTTCGTCTTCCGCTTTCGCTCCTTCTTCTCGGCCACACCGCCTTCGACTTCTTCCTCTTCACCAACCAGTTCAGGCGCAGCCGTCTCAACGGCCTCGACCGATTCCACGACGGCATCCCGCAGCTTCTTCTGCCCCGTTCCCGCGGGAATCAGGTGACCCATGATCACGTTCTCCTTGAGCCCCAGCAGGTAGTCGACCTTGCCTTCGATGGCCGCGTCGGTCAGCACCTTGGTCGTCTCCTGGAACGATGCTGCGGAGATGAAGCTGTCCGTCGTCAGCGAGGCCTGGGTGATGCCAAGGAGGATCGGTTCCGATGTCGCAGGCTCTGCATCACGGACCTCCACGGGCTTCTTTCCTTTCTTTCGGAGGTCTGCGTTGATTTCCCTGACAGCCTTCTTGGCTGTGATCGCCCCGTTCTTCAGCTTGGAATCGCTCTTGTTCACCACCACGTCCTTGCCTTCGAGGCTTTCATTGTCATCACGCAGTCTCGTCTTGTCCACGTTGTCACCTTCGAGGTACTTCGTGTCGCCCGGATCAATGATGCGCTCCTTCTGCATCATCATACGGACGATAACCTCGATATGCTTGTCGTTGATCTTCACACCCTGCATTCGATACACTTCCTGAATCTCGTTCACGAGGTACTCCTGCACAGCGGTCGTCCCCTTGATCCTCAAGATATCATGCGGATCGATGGCTCCCGCAGAGAGCCGCTCTCCTGCTCGAACGACATCTTGATCCTGCACGAGGATGTGCTTGCCCAGCGGAATGAGGTACGTTCGCTTGTCTTTGCCGTCGTGGCTCTGCACGAACACCTCCCGCGCTCCTCGTTTCGGCTGTCCGATTGTCACGATGCCATCGATCTCAGTGACCACGGCCGGATCACTCGGGTGTCGTCCCTCAAACAACTCGGTCACCCGGGGCAAGCCGCCCGTAATGTCACGCGTCTTGCCGATATCCCGCGCGATCTTGACGAGCACCGTGCCTGCCTGAATTTCCTCGCCGTCCTCGACGATCAGATGTGCCCGCGTGGGAACCGAATATGTGCCAACCTTCTGGCCTTTCGCGTTCACGATCGCGACGGCCGGAATGAGGTTCTTCTCACGACTATCGATGACGACCTTCTGAATGTGTCCGGTCTGCTCGTCGGGTTCCTCGCGATACGTGACATTCTCCTTGAGATCAACGTACCGTACAGTACCTTTATGTTCGGAGACGATGACGGCGTTGTAAGGATCCCATTCGTAGATCATCTCGCCTCTCGCGACCTTCGCACCGTCTCGCACCATCAGGGCCGCGCCATACGGAACGTCATATTTCGTAAGAACGCGGTTGTCGTCATCAATGACGTTGATGACTCCGCTCCTACCCGAAGCGATCAGGCGCTTTCCCAGCTCGGACTCAACCTCAAGGGTCTTGAGACCGTCGTATTTCGCCTTTCCTTCGAACTTGGAAACGATCTGCGATTGTGCCGCGATCAAGCTCGCCGTTCCGCCAGTGTGGAAGGTTCGGAGCGTCAGCTGCGTGCCGGGCTCGCCGATGGATTGTGCCGCAATGACTCCCGTCGCCGTGCCGGGTTCGACGAGTTTCCCCGTCGTCAGATCCCGTCCATAACACTTCGCGCAGACACCCCGCCGAGAGTCGCATGTCAAGGCCGACCGTATCTCCACCAGTTCGATCGAGGTCTCGGAAATTTTCTGCGCCGTGTCCTCGTCGATGACCTCACCGGAGGCGATGATCACTTCGCCGCTCAAAGGATCAGTGACATCGCGGACGGCTACCCTGCCGAGGATCCGTTCGGCGAGGGGCTCTTTGACATCCTCTCCCTCCTTCAAGGCACCGGTCAGCACGCCACGGATAGTCCCGCAATCTTCGTCCGCGATCACAGCGTCCTGCGCTACATCAATCAAGCGCCGCGTGAGGTAGCCGGCGTCGGCCGTCTTAAGGGCCGTGTCCGCCAAACCCTTCCGGGCGCCGTGCGTCGAGATGAAGTACTCAAGGATCGACAGGCCCTCGCGAAAGTTTGCCGTGATCGGGTTCTCGATCAATTCCCCCGTCGCGCCCGACATGCTTTTCTGTGGCTTCGCCATCAAACCCCGCATCCCCGCCAGTTGGCGAACCTGCTCCTTTGAACCTCGGGCTCCAGAGTCCACCATCATATACAGGGAGTTGAAACCGTCCCGCGAGTGCTGGAGCGAGTCAAACAGGCGCTCGGCGATCCTGCTGGTCGCCCGGGTCCAGATATCGATGACCTTATTGTACCGCTCACCATTGGTAATGAAACCACGATAGTACTGCGACTCGACATTCTCGACGTCCTTCTGTGCCTTCGCTACGATTTCGTACTTTTCCTTCGGGATCAAGACATCGCCGATGGAAACCGACAAACCACCTTGCGTAGCATAGCTGAAGCCGAGCCCTTTCAGCTTGTCCAGGAACTGGGCGGTCTCAAGGTTGCCGCAACGACGGAAGACGTTCGCGATGATCTGGACGAGCCGTTTCTTGTTGAGAAGCTCGTTGATGAACGGAATCCCTTTCGGTAGGATCTGGTTGAAGACCACTCGCCCCGTGGTCGTCTCGACCAGGTTCCCTTCAATCCGCACCTTGAGGCGTGCGTGAAGACCCACTTGGCCCTGATCGAAAGCGATGATGACTTCCTGGAGCGAATAGAACGTCATCCCTTCTCCCTTGTCACCGGCCTTCGACTTTGTGAGGTAGTAACAGCCTAGTACTTGATCCTGGGTCGGCGTGACGATAGGGGCGCCGCTGGCCGGCGAGAGGATGTTGTGGCTCGAGAGCATAAGGATGCGCGCCTCGAGCTGCGCCTCGTATGACAACGGCACATGAACGGCCATCTGGTCGCCGTCAAAGTCGGCGTTGAATGCAGTGCAGACCATCGGGTGAATGCGGATGGCCTTCCCTTCGACAAGGACGGGCTGGAACGCTTGGATGCCCAGACGGTGGAGCGTCGGTGCCCGGTTGAGCAGCACCGGGTGGCCGTCGATGATGTGATCGAGAATGTCCCACACCTCGGGGCCCTTCTTGTCGACCATCTTCTTCGCGCTCTTGACCGTCTTGACGAGGCCGCGCTCGATGAGCTTCCGGATGATGTGCGGCTTGAACAGTTCAACGGCCATGTCCTTCGGCAGACCGCACTCGTGGAGCCTCAGCTCGGGTCCGACGACAATGACCGATCGGCCCGAATAGTCAACGCGCTTCCCTAGCAGATTTTGCCGGAACCGCCCCTGCTTTCCTTTGAGCATATCCGACAAGGACTTGAGCGCCCGGTTGTTGTCACTGCGCACGGCGTTCACGCGCCGCGAATTATCGAGCAACGAATCAACGGCCTCCTGCAGCATGCGCTTTTCATTGCGCAGGATCACTTCCGGGGCCTTGATCTCGATCAGTCTCTTCAGACGATTGTTCCGGATGATCACCCGTCGATAGAGATCGTTCAGATCAGAGGTCGCGAAACGGCCGCCTTCCAGAGGCACGAGCGGCCGCAGTTCCGGCGGGATGACGGGGATGACGCCGAGCACCATCCACTCAGGCTTGTTCGGGGCACTCTCGTCGCTCTTGCGGAACGCCTCGATTACGCGCAGCCTCTTGAGGGCCTCCGTCTTCTTCTGCACCGATGTCTCGGCCTTCACTTCGGTCCGCAGCTCCGCCGCAAGCTCCTCAATATTGACGCGCTTCAGAAGAGCTTTGATCGCGTCCCCGCCCATCTTCGCGATAAACTTCTTCGGATCGCTCTCTTCGAGATCACTGTTGTTCTCCGGCAGTGAAGCCATGATCTCGAGGTACTGGTCCTCCGTGATCAGGTCCTGTTTCTGGAGTCCCGTCGTTCCTGGACTGATGACGACGTACGACTCGTAGTAGATGATCTTCTCAAGTTCTTTGCTGGACAGCCCGAGGATATATCCGATCTTACTGGGCAGGGAGCGGAAATACCAGATATGGACGACCGGGACGGCCAGGGCGATGTGCCCCATCCGCTCCCGGCGAACACTTTTCTGCGTCACTTCCACACCGCAGCGATCGCACGTGATGCCCTTATAGCGTATGCGCTTGTACTTGCCGCAGTGACACTCCCAGTCTCTCACCGGCCCAAAGATCTTCTCGCAGAACAATCCGTCCTTCTCCGGTCGGAACGAACGATAGTTGATCGTCTCCGGCTTGGTGACCTCGCCGTGCGACCGGGACAGGATCATGTCCGGCGACGCGAGGCTGATCGTGATCTTTGAAAACGTCCTTCGTGCTGCAGCTTCACTTGTTGAGAATGGCATGGACTTCCTCCATCATACAATTCGTAGACTTGTGCTGCGCGATCAGCGCAGGACAATCCAACGTTCGCGAGCCTCATCGAGAACAGGTCACTCGATCTTGACCTCCAACCCGAGGCCTTGCAGCTCTCGCACGAGAACGTTGAAGGACTCGGGCACATTCGGCTCGGGCAGGTTATCTCCCTTTACAACAGCTTCGTACACTTTCGCACGGCCGACGACGTCATCCGACTTGACCGTGAGGATCTCCTGTAAGAGGTGCGCTGCGCCGTAGCCCTCAAGCGCCCAGACCTCCATCTCTCCGAACCTCTGTCCGCCAAACTGCGCCTTGCCGCCGAGCGGCTGTTGTGTGATGAGCGAGTATGGGCCGATGGAGCGAGCGTGGATCTTGTCGTCGACCAAGTGTGAGAGTTTCATCATGTAGATATACCCGACGGTCACCTCCTGGTCGAAGGGTTCGCCCGTTCTGCCATCGATGAGAACGGATTTCGAGTTTTCCGAGAGCCCGGCCTTCTTGAGCTGCTCCTGGACTTCCTCCCACGTCGCGCCGTCGAAAATCGGTGAGGAATACCTCTCCCCGAGCTTGTACCCTGCCCAACCGAGCGCTACTTCGAAGAGCTGGCCCAGGTTCATGCGTGACGGGACGCCGAGTGGATTCAGCACGAGATCGACCGGAGTGCCGTTCGGCAGGAAGGGCATGTCCTCAGCCGGCACGACGATGGAGACGACGCCCTTGTTCCCGTGACGGCCCGCCATCTTATCGCCGACCGACAGCTTGCGCTTTTTGGCGACATAGACCTTTGCGAGCTGAACGATGCCCGGAGCCAATTCGTCGCCGAGCTGGATCTTGTTTCTTTCGTGACGATAGAGCTCTTCGACCTCGCTGAGCTTCTGGCGGTAGTTCTCGTACACCTTGACGATCAGGTTGTTCTTTCGCTTCTCGTCGACCCAATCCTGATTGAAATCCAGATTGTCAAGCGCCTCAAGCGATTGGAAGGTATCCTCCTTGAGCGCGGTCCCGCTGCGGATGATAACATTCCCATCCGCGTCGCGAATACCGGCAGATTTTTCACCCGCCAGCAGCTGGTCGAGCTTCTTCCCAAGTTTCTCGTGAAGCTCCTTGAGCTCTTTGCGCCGCGAGCGGTCGAGCGCCTCGAGCCTCTTCTTGTCATCCTTCTTGCTCTCTGTGTCCTTCTTCTTTCGGCTGAAGAGCTTCGTTGCTATGACGACGCCTTTCATGCCCGGCGGCGCTTTTAGCGATGCATCCTTGACATCGCCGGCTTTCTCGCCGAAGATCGCTTTCAGCAACTTTTCCTCGGGGGTCGGATCGGTTTCCCCTTTCGGCGTGATCTTGCCGATCAGAATATCGCCCTCGTTGACTTCGGCGCCGACGCGAACGATCCCGTTCTCGTCCAGGTCCTTCGTGGCTTCTTCGCTGACGTTCGGGATCTCACGCGTGAGCTCTTCCTCCCCACGCTTCGTGTCGCGAACTTGAAGCTCGAATTCTTCAATATGGATGGATGTGAAGACATCCTCCGCAACGACCCGGTCGCTCACCACGATCGCGTCTTCAAAGTTGTACCCCCGCCACGGCATGAACGCGACCAAGACATTCCGGCCGAGGGCAAGCTCCCCCCGATTCGTCGCACAGCCATCCGCCAGGACATCCCCCCGCTTGATGCGATCCCCTGAGCTGACGAGCGGCTTCTGGTTAATGCACGTATCCTGATTTGTGCGGAAGAATTTCGTCAGCCGGTACTCAACCCGCCGCTTGTCCTCGAAGCTGATGATCGCTTCCGTGCTGTTCTCATCAATGTCGTATTGCACGATGATGCTTTCAGCCGCCACGGACTCGACGACCCCGTTTCGCTCGGCAATGATCATCGTGCGCGAGTCACGCGCCAGTTTCTCTTCGAGGCCCGTGCCGACGATCGGGGGAACCGGCGAGAGGAGCGGAACGGCCTGCCGCTGCATGTTTGAGCCCATCAGTGCACGGTTCGCGTCATCGTGCTCCAGGAACGGGATCAACGCCGCGGCCGCGCTTACGATCTGATTCGGTGCCACATCCATGTACTGAATTTTGTCCGGCTCGGCAAGCGGGTAATCGCTCTGGAACCGCGACTTGACCTTCTCCTCCTGGTAGTGGCCACGATCGTCGATCGGCGCATTCGCCTGAGCGATCGTCACTTCATCCTCCTTCTCCGCGGTGAGGAACTCGATCTCCTCGGTCACCTTTCCGTTCTTCACCTTCCGGTAGGGGGTTTCGATGAATCCAAAGTCGTTGATGCGCGCATGGATGCAGAGCGACGAGATCAATCCGATGTTCGGCCCTTCCGGCGTCTCGATGGGGCAGAGGCGGCCATAGTGTGTATAGTGGACGTCGCGCACCTCGAACCCCGCGCGCTCCCGCGTCAGACCGCCGGGACCGAGCGCCGAAACGCGCCGCTTATGCGTCATCTCCGCCAGCGGGTTGGTTTGATCCATGAACTGCGAGAGCTGGTTGGTACCGAAGAATGCGTTGATGACGCTTGTGATCGTCCGCGCGTTCACGAGGTCCTGCGGGGTGATCGTCTCGGCGTCGCGCAAGTTCATCCGCTCCCGGATCGTACGGGTCATGCGTGACAGGCCGACGTTAAACTGCTGTGCAAGCTGCTCGCCCACGGTGCGCACGCGCCGGTTGCCGAGATGGTCGATGTCGTCGACCGTCTTCTTTCCCTGCTGCAGATCCATCAGGTACTTTACGATCGCGACGATGTCCTCGCGCGTCAGGGTCGTCACGTCCTCCTTGATGTTCACCCCGAGTTTCGCATTCATCCGATGACGGCCGACATCGCCGAGATCATACCGCTTCGGGTTGAAGAACAGGCGGTCGATGAGGTTCTTCGCCGTATCGAGGTCCGGCGCCTCGCCCGATCGCAGCTGCGCGTAGATCGTCTCCAGCGCGTCCTCCTCGGATCGTGCCACATCCCGCAGGATCGTGTTTGCAATCACCGACTGCTCCTCCACAGCTTCCGATTTTAGAAACCGGATCTTGCGGATCTCAGCCTTCTTGATCTGCTTGTTGTGGTCCTCGCTCAACCTGGCATCCTTGTTAATGAAGATCTCGCCGGTCTTCTTGTCGAAGACATCGCTGCAGATGGTGCGGCCGATGTAGTCCTTCAGGTTCACCTTCGACGTGTCCACTTCTTCAACCAGCTCGAAGAGATCCAGGATCTCGTCGTCCGATGAATAGCCCAGGGCGCGCAGAAGGGTCGTGACCGGAAATTTCTTCTTCCGGTCGATGTACGCATACATCACGTTGTTGATGTCGGTTGAGAACTCCACCCAGGAGCCGCGGAACGGGATGATGCGGGCCGAGTACATCAACGTTCCGTTCGGGTGAACGGACTCTCCGAAGAACACACCGGGTGATCGGTGCAACTGGCTGACCACCACGCGCTCGGCACCGTTGATGATGAATGTTCCCCGCTGCGTCATCGCGGGCAGATTGCCCAGGTACACCTCCTGCTCGATCGTGTCCGTGAAATCCTGGCTCCCCTCCCGCTTCGACGAGAGACGAAGCTTCGCCTTCAGCGGGACCGAATAGGTGAGACCCCGTTCCTGACACTCCACCACGGAGTACTTCGGCTTCTCCACGTAGTACTCTACGAACTCAAGGAGGAAGTTCTCCCGCGCATCCGTGATCGGGAAATTCATCTCGAAGACCTGCTGCAATCCCATCTTCTTCCGCCGATGCGGAGGAGTATCCGACTGCAGAAACTTGCTGAACGAATCGATCTGGACGTTGAGGAGATCCGGAGTTTCGATCACCGATGGGATGCGGCCGAATGAGAGTCTGCCGTTGGTGCCGTTGGATTGGTTTTTCAAGTCAACCACTCCTTTTGAAAAGAATGATGTGTGAACCCTCAAGCCTCTGCTCGCTCCGAGTCGCTCTCGGAAGCGGGGCGAGGCGCCTGCCCTTCAGGATTTCAACCGACTGTGAGATTGCTCTCTATAGATGGGTCAAGCCGATGGCTCAAATACCCATCAGAATGGGAGAACCATCGGCTTTGAGTTTGCCCCTCTTTTCTTACACTGTGTCTTATATTGAAACACCAAAGAAGCGTGAAAAGTTCGAGTAAGAATGAATGCTTACTTCAACTCCACCTGCGCACCCGCTTCCTCAAGCTCCTTCTTCAACTTTTCTGCCTCGTCCTTGTTGAGGCCTTCCTTGACCACCTTGGGAGCACCATCAACGAGGTCCTTTGCTTCCTTGAGACCGAGGCCCGTTGCCGCGCGAACAACTTTGATAACATTGATCTTCTGCGCACCGGCTGCCTTCAGCTCAACGTTGAACTCGGTCTTCTCTTCCACCGCGGCGGCGGCGCCGGCTGGTGGCATTGAGCTCCCGCCAACCACGACGGGTGCAGCCGCGGTGACGCCGAACTTATCCTCCAGCGCCTTCTTCAACTCGGCGGCTTCGAGCAGCGTAAGCTTTTCGATCTTCTCAACAATTTCCACTACTGCTGACATTGCGTTTCTCCTTATGAATGATGTTCAAATTCCTGCTGGCGTCAGGCCGCCTGCTTTTTCTTCTCGATTGCATCGATCACGCCCACCAGGTCGCGGATCACCGCAGCAATCGCACCGACGACACCGGAGATCGGCGCCTGGAGACTCCCGACGATTCCCGCCATCAAATCATTCCGCGACGGGAGCCTGGAAAGTTGATCGAGTTGTGAGCCGTCAAAGACCTGCTTTCCAAGAACCGCAACTTTCAGGTTGAATTTGCCTGACTTGTCCTTGAACTTCTTAATGATCTTTGCGGGCACAATCGCGTCACCGTAACTGAATGCAATGCCGGTCGGCCCAGCCAGTTTGTCGCATACTCGGTCGTAGCCTGTCAACCTTTCTAAGGCCTTCTTCGCGAGCGTATTCTTCACGACCCTGTACTCGATGCCGGCTTTCCGGAATTCCCGCCGAAGCTCTGTTTCTTCCTCAACGGTCACGCCGGTAAAATCAGCAAGGTACATCGCCGTCGCACGCGCAGCCCGGTCAGCCACCTCCGCCACGATTCGTTCTTTTTCCGAGCGATTCATGTAGTACCTTCCAGATTACTGAATGACTGTACTGCGTATCAAATCGGACATTGCGCCGACTTATGAAGCCAGGCGAGAAGCCCCCGATCGACGGGGCACCGGACTTCGGATGATGTGTCTGAGTGCGTAATTTCTTCGCTTAGTGAGCAGCGATCACGTTTCGATCGATGTGGACACCGGGTCCCATCGTCGTGGAGATCGCTATGCTCTTCACGTACGTCCCTTTGGCCGTTGACGGCTTCAGCCTGACGATCGTGTTCAGGAACGACTGGATGTTCTCCACCAGTTTCTGCTGCTCGAAACTTGCTTTCCCGACCGTCGCGTGGACGATGCCGGCTTTGTCGACCCTGAATTCGATCTTCCCGGCTTTCACTTCTTTGACGGCTTTGCTGACGTCCGCCGTCACGGTACCGCTCTTCGGGTTCGGCATCAGCCCTCGTGGTCCAAGGATTCTCCCCATCTTCCCGAGATCACCCATGACATCGGGCGTCGCAATGATCACGTCAATGTCGGCCCAACCCTGCTGAATTTTCTCGAGATAATCCTGAAACCCGACGTGGTCAGCGCCGGCGGCCCTCGCCTCGTCATCTTTCGGAGGCTTCGCGATGACAAGAACGCGGACTTCTTTTCCAATCCCGTGCGGCAGCGCGACGGTTCCGCGGATCGCTTGATCCGCTTTCTTCGGGTCGACACCGAGCCGGACCGCAATGTCGACGCCTTCCGAGAATTTTGCAGAGGCGGTCTCTTTGACCCTCTGCACCGCTTCCTCGATGGTATAGTTCTTCTTTTCGATCTTCTTGGCCGCAGCCTTGAACCGTTTGCTCTGTTTTCTCATACTTTCACGCCTGCAATGGAATAATCGGGTACGTTATTCTTCGACGGTGATGCCCATGCTGCGAGCCGTCCCCGCAACCATGCTCATCGCCGCTTCGACAGAGGCAGCGTTGAGATCGACCATCTTCATCTCTGCGATCTCCCAGATCTGGTCCCTTGTTACTTTGCCGACCTTCACGCGGTTCGGCTCGCCAGATCCTTTTTCAAGCTTGATCGCCTTGAGCAAGAGCGTCGCTGCTGGAGGCGTCTTCGTGATGAAGGCGAACGACTTATCACTGAAGACCGTGATGATCACAGGAATAATGAGCCCCTGCTGATCCTTGGTCCTCGCATTGAACTGTTTGCAGAATTCCATGATATTGACCCCCTTTTGACCGAGGGCAGGTCCCACGGGAGGCGCCGGATTCGCCTGTCCGGCTGGAATCTGCAATTTGATGAAACCCATCACTTTTTTCGCCATACGATCGACCTCAAGATTCTATTAGGAGAGGGAGCTTACTCGAAACGAGTTTATTTCTCCGGTTCGACCTGCAGGAAGTCAAGTTCAACCGGAGTTTTTCTGCCGAAGATACTGACCATCACCTTGACCTTCATTTTCTCCGGGTTCACCTCCTGAACGAATCCGGAGAAGTTGTTGAACGGACCCTCGACCACCTTGACAGGATCTCCCATTCTGAAGGGGATCTCGACGAGCTCGACACCCTCCTTCTCTTCCATCTTTCCAATGAGTCTGCGTACCTCATCTGGCTGCAGCGGCGCAGGATTATTCTTGTCCGGCACAAATCCCAGCACTGAAGGAGCTTCCACAATCAGGTGGATCGTTTCCTTGTCCAGAACGGCTTCGACAAGGACATACCCGGGGAAAAAGTTCTTCACCTTCGCCTTCTTCTTCCCGTCCTTCACCTCGATTACCCTTTCTGACGGAATCATGACACTGGTGATCCTCTCGACGAGGTTCAACCGGGCGACCTCTGATTCGAGGAACGCTTTCACTTTTGCTTCGTGACCAGAATAGGTCCGGACCACATACCAACGCTTTTCCAAATCTGTTCTCTTCCTCAGGGTTACAGGATAGCCTTGAGCGCCGCGGCCAAGATCGAGTCGACGCCCCAGGTGAACACCGCGATAAGCAAGCAGACAATAATGACGATCTTCGTCGATTCCATCAGCTCTCCACGTGTGGGCCACGTGACCTTCCCCATCTCCTTTGTCACGTCATTGAAGAAGTTAATGATCTTCTCTTTCATTGCGATCGCTCACCAGAATTTGTGACTTCAAAAAGAAGGCTCGTGCGATGACACGTTCTGCACGTGAGGAGGGACTCGAACCCCCAACCTGCGGTTTTGGAGACCGCTGCTCTACCAATTGAGCTACTCACGTAGGGATTTCCTTGAGGCGGGATCGGATGCTCACCGGATCACCTTCCTCCAAAGAGAACGCGTCGTCGTAGATTCATTACTTCGTTTCTTTGTGGGGTGTCCGCTTGTTGCACCACGGACAGTACTTGTTGTACTCCACCCTTCCCGACTGCTTCTTCTTGTTCTTGGTGATCGAATAGTTACGACGCTTGCACGTTGAGCATTCGAGCGTGATGATTTCTCTCACGACTTTCCACTCCAGTTGTTTTCAACATTCATATTGTCTTGAGCTTGCGACCGGGATTGAACCGGTGACCTCTTCCTTACCAAGGAAGTGCTCTACCAACTGAGCTACGCAAGCGTCTACCGTCTCATATCCTTCATCGAGCGGGAGACGGGACTCGAACCCGCGACCAACAGCTTGGAAGGCTGTGACTCTACCAACTGAGTTACTCCCGCAATCCAATCGTCAATTGGAGATTGTCAATCGACAATTGACATGTGGGCAGGGAAGGATTCGAACCTCCGAAGGCCTGAGCCGTCAGATTTACAGTCTGATGCGTTTAACCACTTCGCTACCTGCCCATCACTGTGTACAAGCCGGCGACTCAAGACGGAATCCCGTGTATGTCCCAGAGCTGGCGGGCGGACTTGAACCGTCGACCTGCTGATTACAAGTCAGCTGCTCTACCAACTGAGCTACGCCAGCGTTCTCAATGACGGCTTCGCCGGAACCGAATTCCCGACTGCGCCGGAGTACAAAGAAAAATCCCTCACCGCGGATACCCGCCCTTGCGCCTGCTGACTACCACTTCATCCGCAGTCCGAGATTCATCACTTTGTGGGGAACCTTAGGTTGAGCTCACAACCTAAGCTTTATAATTTAACAAATTTTGGTTAATAGTCAACCATTTCATCCCGGGATAGCCACCCTCACCGCGCACGGGCCTCCCTCCTCACCGTCCCCCCTTCCGCGCATTCGGCCCCTTCGAAGACCTGAGAATCTCTTCCCGCAATGTCAACGCGGGCAGGAAATTCGGCTGTATTTCAACAGCAGATTCGACATAGGAGAGCGCCTCGGAGGAATCACTCTGGGCTCTCAGGTAGGTAGCTGTCATCGTCAAAACCTGTGCAGCCAGGCCTCGCAGCCCCCGGCTCAATCGATTGTCGAGAGAGGCCATTCTTAGGTGCATCTTGGCTGTTTCTGTTGGCAGATCTTCCGGCTTTCCGGCCAGTTGGAAAAGCAATCCACTGGGAATCCTGGAGTATGCCGCCCCGAACTCCGCCTCGATCTCAGGGCCGACATAGACCGGGCCCCGTTGCATAGATCTGCCCATGAAATCGTTGATCATATCGACGTATCGGAATTCGATCAGCCTGGGATCGTAGGGAACGTCGTGTTCGAACTTCCACAGCTCCCCCAAGAAAGCATGAACTTTTTCCTGAGATTGCTGAATCAGCCATGGGTACCTGCTCTCTAGCTGGACGTAGTACCAGGATCGCCGCAGCAGCTCCTTGTCAACAATGACAACATCAGGACGTTGGCGTCGAACGACCTGGTAGTACAGCGAAGGCGCTACGAAGTAATCCCACTGATAGGTGAGGACAAATGCGTTTGGCCTGAGATTCGACAGTATGTTCTGTGTGTAGTCTTCGACAAGGTAGTTGTCAGACTCACTGACCGTTCTCGCGTTCCCCCAAATTTGAACAGCAGGCAGAAGGCACAGGATCAGCGCCGAGACAGTGAACACCCTCGCGCCGAAACTCTTCTCCAGCATGCGATAGACGACCTCCAGAGCAAAAACGACGAATACCGCGACGACGGCGTAGTCCAAGAGGAAATACGAATCGATGTCGTGAATGTCGTAGTTGATGGAATAGAACAGGCAGCTCAAGAAACCGATGGCAAGAAACCAGAAAAGTGTCTTGTTCCAGCGGAAGGTCTTCCAGATTCCAAACAGCAAGAACCCGATAATGATCCAATTGAATTCCGACGGAAAATGGTTGACGAAGTACGTGAACTGCTTCTCCGCGCTTTGAAACCCTGAAAAGATCCAACTTCTGTATTGTTTTCCCGAGATGTGCCAGAGGAAGCGCTCGAGATCTGCAGGATGACCCCAATCCAGGGGAGGATGAGCGCTCGACCGGATCGGAAGATAGAGATATGTCGAGAGCCCAAGGATGAAGAAAGGGATGAGCTTGGCGAGACCGAGGACCGTCCCTCGACCCAATCCGAAGATCCTTACGTACAAATAAATGAGCGCCGGAACGATCAGAATCGTCGTCAAGTGATTTGAGAAACTGAGGCCGAGAACAAATGTGGAGAGGATCAACTGCCGCGAGGTATGTTCCCCATCCTGGATCTGTTCCTTCAATCCCCGCACGCAAGTCAAGATGACCATACAAAGAAGGAGGACGTGCAGGCCGTACACTTCAATCGCTGTCGATTGTTCCCACACCGTCGTCGAGAAGGCGAAAGCCAACGACCCGGTGAGCGCAGCAGTCGCGATTCTTCTGCGCTCTCTTCCAGGCTGCGGTGGCGTACCGGTTTCGCGGCGGCTCTGAAACAGATCCCACAACGACAGCGACAGCTTGAAAAACACACCGATCGCAGCAGCCGTTACGAAGGCTGAGAACAGATTGAGCTTCAAAATCTCTTCCAGTCCGAGGGGCAGCATCACCACGCATCGTCCGAGCAGGGTGAAGAGTGGATACCCCGTCGGATGAGCGATTCCAAGGACGGTCGCGACCGTCGCGAGCTCGCCGCTATCGATAAACGAGACGGTGCGGCACATCGTGGTCACGTAGGCGCAAAACGAGATCAACGAGATCGCGACCGCGAGGAAATTCTCATTCCAGAAGAAGTGGAATCTTTGCTTCATCCGCGATTCGACCGGAGGACATGGTTGAAGAGTGAGCGGTTCTCGGTTTTCATCTTCCTTACCAATTGAAGAAGCTCCTTCACGGATCTCCTGCCCATCGCCGCGGCGACCGCTTGAAGGCCGGTCCCTTCCCTTGGCAGGACAAAACTGGTCGATTCTTCATTGAGACGAGTAAACGTTTCAAGCAGACGAAGGTATTCAAGGTTGGTGCGCAGCATCTTCCCATAGGGCTTCCCCAGTGACCGCCGTTTCGCCTCCTCAGCAAGAGCGAAGCTGTTCGTCTTCATCAAGGCAGGGATCTCCCGGCCCAATTGAAGCTGCAGCGCCTGCAGGGAAAACTCAAGATCAACGAGACCACCCCTCCCAACCTTGAGGTCGAGCCCTTCGCCGCCTCTTGACCGTTCCCGTTCCATCTTCCTGCGCATGGAGACAACTTCGCTTTTCCATCGGGACGGCAGCGGAGAATAGTAGGCGTAGCCAGAGAAGAACTCAATCAACCTGCGGCCGAAGTCGGCGTCGCCTGCGATCAGGCGCGCCTTGAGCAACGATTGACGCTCCCAGAACGCTGCCCGAGTCTTCAGGTACTCTCTATAATAGCCGAACTCTGTGGCCAGCGGGGAGCTTTTCCCCTCGGGGCGGAGCCGGAAGTCCACACTGTAGACCAGGTTGAGCGATTCCAGGAATTTTCGGCCGAAAGTCTCTGCAAGCTTTGCGCCAGCGGTTCCGCCGTCAGCCTCGTAGACCAGGATCAGGTCAAGATCCGAACCGAACGTAATCTCTTCTCCCCCAAACTTCCCCATAGCGACAAGCGCCAGCTTGATGGGAGAGCTCGCGATTTCCGCCTCGGCGACGATCCGCTCGAAACCGTCCGCGACGATCTCATCGGCCAGCGAGCTCAATTCACGCGTGAATTGTTTTACAACAGTCTCACCCACCAGCAACCGGAGCGTTGCTTTGAATTCGTTGTATGCCCGATATCGCCTGGGATCGGAATTCCTCAAGAACCCCCATCCCCGTTCTGCAAGGAAGGCCTCGCCAGTCCGGCCGACGAGACTCTCGAATAATAGCGGTTCTTGCGCCAACAGGCTCGCCAGCCGCGAACTTCTGGAGCAGATGAGTATGAGGATATCAAGCATCTCATCCTTCGTCACCGCTTGCTGGAGCGTCCGCTGTAGAGGCTTCGCCGAGGCAAGGGAAGCGAAGTTCCTCGCGGTCCAATCCGGCGCACCCCGCTGCTTGATCATCCGAAGCAGCGATTCCAGTCTTCCGCTCGTGCGGAGGTGCGGTATCTCGTTGAGAATACCGAGGAGGCACTTCTGCGAATTCTCAGCATCGAGGAATGCAATTGTCCGGAGCAGCGGTGCGAAGTCTGCGACTTCTGCATCCGGCCGTCGAACCCTTCGCGAGCCCGGCCCCGGTTCAGGCGAGGTCCCAAAGACCGACCGAAAGATCGTCCGGATGTCCGTGCGCCGGCAGTTGAGTTCTTGCTCAAACCGGGAGACCGGCCAATATCCCAGCTGCCCTCCGAGCACAAGCTTCTCTTCTTGCGAGTCCGGCAGTGAGTGCTTCTGCAGCCCATGCAGGAGCTGAAGACGATCTTCGACGGTACGAAGGAGCAGATAGGCCCCCCGAAGTTGCGTTGCTTCCTCTTTCTTCAAGAGCTTCGCGTCGGCAAGCCGGCTGATTGCCTGGAGCGTATTTCGCTCTCTGAGCTCGACGTTCGTACCGGCATTCAGCAGTTGCAGTGCCTGCACGATGAACTCAATGTCCCGGATACCTCCGCTGCCGAGCTTGATATTGGAGTCGCTCTCAACTCTTGCTTCAATCTTCGATTTGATCTTGGCGATCTCCTCCAGGGGGCTGCCCAGGAGTGTCTTGGGGTATACAAACGGTTGAAGCTCCACCAACCATCTCTCGCCAACCGCCTTGTTGCCTGCAACCACGCGGGCCTTGAGAAGCATCTGACGCTCCCAGAGCTCTCCGCGCAGTTCGTAGTATGTCAAGTACGCGGAACGAGACATCGCGAGCGGGCCGGAGTGGCCTTCAGGTCTCAACCGCAGATCGACCCGGTAGAGATGCCCCTCACCGGTATGTTCCGAGAGTCGGCGCACGACGAATTCCGCGAGTCGACAGTAGTACTCGTGCAGCGTCGAAAGACGAGCCGCTGCGGGCTCGAGCGGCGCATCCTTCTCATAGACAAACATCAGGTCGATATCTGAGCTGAAATTGAGCTCTTCTCCTCCCAGCTTTCCAAGCCCGATCACGGCGAGCTCGTTGTCGATCGCCAGGTTGTTCGATCCAGCCAACTGCTGATGACCGAGCCGGAGGATTGCTTCGATGATGACGTCAGCGAGCCCCGACAGTTCCGCGGATGTCGTTGGAACATCCGCTTCCCTCAGAATTTGTCGGGCACCGATTCGCAGCAGCTCGCGACGCTGGAACCGCTTCAGCGCGTCAAGCTTCTTCTCCGTGCGTTGAAAGAGATCGACGGCTTCGGAAACCTCCGCTGCAAGCCCGCGGACCGTTTTCGTTGTTTTGAGCGCGTTGGTGGACGTAAGCCAGTGAAAAAGCTCCGTGTGGCGCACGAGGATGTCGGCCAGGAATTGGGATTGAGAGAAGAGTTCGAGAGCGATCTGCTGCAGCGGCCGATACGATTGAAAGTCCCGCAAGAGCGCTGAAGCAAACCCCGCCACCAGGAAGCGGTGGAGGTTCGTCAGCGCTCGCTTTGGATGAGCGGTCGCGCGCGCGTCAGCCCTCAGCGACTTGAGAACCAGCGGCGGCGAGAGGCCTGCATCCGCAGCCAGACGACCTATGGCCTCGTAGATCTCCTCATCCGACGATGGGATCAGACTGTGGTCGGCTTTGTCCATCATGCACATGCCGATTATACTGAAAAACTGCCTCAGATTCTAAGACGATCGGTGTACGGGATCTCCTCGCGTTCTGAACGCTGCCGCTCCATTCCCTTGCTTCTCACAGAGGCATCTTCTATATTGCTGCGTCCTCGCTCGCGAACCACTTCAACAGCAGCCTATCGAAGGTCAACCATGGTTAAGCTCATTGCACTCTATCGGACACCTGAGAACACGGAAGCCTTTGAGTCGCATTATTTCGATATCCACACCCCCCTCGTGAAGAAATGGCCCGGACTGAAGAGGCTTGAAGTAGCCAAAATCACGGGCGCTCCGATCGGAGAGCCGAAACATTTTCTGATCGCGGAAATGTACTTTGACGATGGAGACTCCATGCAGCGGGCGCTTGCATCGGCCGAAGGCAAAGCGACTGCCCGCGATCTGATGGAATTCGCCGGTAACCTTGTGACGATGTTTTTTGCGGAAGTCGAGGAGCTCTAAGCATCCAGCCGGCATCCGGACACTCGAATCTCCCAGTCAGAACCAGAAAACCCTACAGTCTTTACAACCAGAGGTATCGCGCGTGCTATGAGTAAGTATTCCGGTATTTCCCATCGTACCTCCTCATTCAACAACATCCTGTACGAGAAAAAACACTGGGTTGCGACCGTCATCATCAACCGGCCGAAGGTTCACAACTGTCTGAACCTCGAGACGCTCCGGGAGCTCGGGACTGCATTCCTGGATGCGGCATGGGATGATCATGTTGCCGTCCTTGTCCTGACCGGCGCAGGAGACAAGGCGTTCTGTACGGGGGCCGATCTCAAGGAATGGAAGGAGGATTTCCTTGATCATCCCAACGACTTTCACAAATGGATGGGCGTGTTCATTGAGACATTCGAGCGCCTGCGGAATGTCGGCAAGCCGACCATCGCCAAACTCAACGGGATCGTCGTGGGAGGCGGCAATGAGCTGCAGATGTCGTGCGACCTAGCCATCGCTGCCGATGACATCTACATTCGGCACGTGGGAACCGAGCACGGGAGCGTTCCCGCGGCGGGAGCGGCACAGTGGCTTCCGATCACCATCGGAGATCGACGGGCGCGCGAGATGCTCTTTCTCTGTGAGCCGATTCCTGCGCGGAAGGCTCTCGAATGGGGGCTTGTGAATGAGGTCGTGCCGCGCGTGGAGCTGAACCACGCCGTCAATCGGATGGCGGCAAAACTGATCAAGAAGCTTCCCGAGTGCACCCGCTATACGAAACAGCAGCTCAACTTCTGGCGCGAATTATCCTGGAGTCTCACGATCGGTCACCTGCGTGATTGGCTGACCGTACACACCTCCTCCCCAGAAATTGTCGAATCGATAAACGCTTTCGTGGAGAAGCGACCAGTTGACTACGAGAAAATCAGGATGCAGATGGTAGGAGAGAGAAGACAGAACTCAGAAGACAAAATACAGGAGGGTAGAATCATTGCTCGGAAGTCAGAAAGAAGAAAGAGACGACCCAGATGAGGGCGCCTCTCCCCAACTAGCCAATTGACCCGCTAGCCAAATAGCTGGTCAACCTTTCAACCAATTACCCCTTCAGCTGCCGTCATGAGCTACGAGAACATCCTCATAACAAGGGAGCCCGGCTTTGCCATCGTCCAGTTCAACCGTCCCGACGTCCTCAACGCTCTCAACATGAAAATGATGGAGGAGATAGTGGACGCGCTGGAGACGCTGGACAAGGACGAAGAGGTCCGCTGCATCATCCTCACAGGAAATGAGAAGGCATTCGCGGCCGGCGCCGACATTAAAGAGATGGCGAATGCGACATCGGTGGAGATGTTGGTCCGCGACCAGTTCGCACGCTGGGATAGGATCCGGAAGATCAAGAAACCTCTCGTGGCGGCCGTGAGCGGGTTCGCGCTCGGCGGGGGCTGCGAGATCGCGATGACCTGCGACATCATCATCGCCTCCGAGACGGCAAAATTCGGTCAGCCCGAGATCAACATCGGGGTCATTCCAGGCGCCGGCGGCACACAGCGCCTGACACGTGCAGTGGGCAAGTACAAGGCGATGGAAATCGTGCTGACTGGAAGGATGATATCGGCTGAGGAGGCAAAGGAGTGGGGACTTGTCAATAAGACCGTGCCGGTTGAATATTTTCTGGAAGAAGCAAAGAACCTCGCAAAGGAGATTGCCGGCAAGCCGCCGGTCGCTGTCCGCCTCGCCAAGGAGGCGGTGCTGAAGGCATTCGACACGACGATCGAGGGCGGGCTCGAATTCGAACGCAAGAACTTCTATCTCCTCTTCGCGAGCGATGATCAGAAAGAAGGGATGAAGGCGTTCGTCGAGAAGCGGAGACCAGAGTGGAGAGGTCGGTAGGTCAGACATTCAAGTCTGACCGCGGCGGACAAACAGAAATGTTTGTCCCACAAGCGGGAGCATATAATGTCGCTGCCTTCTTCTTTTCATCTTGACGAGCTCGGCTCCAGCCTGAAGCAAGAGATCACGGCAGGGTTGACGACGTTCGTGACAATGGCGTACATCATCATCGTTAGCCCGAAGATCCTCGAGGTAGCCGGGATGCCGCTCGGCCCCTCGATGGTTGCCACGATCCTCAGCGCCTCGTTCGGGACGCTGCTGATGGGCGCGTACGCCAGGCGTCCCTTTTTCGATCGCACCGTAATGGGGGAGAACGCGTTCATCGCCTTTACGGTCGTGAGAGTGATGGGGTACTCACGGCAGACGGCGCTTGGGGCGGTCTTCATCAGCGGCGTTCTCTTCACGATCACGCTGAACCGTCCGGAGGTCTACAATGCGCTCAACGAGCAGATGAAGGAGGAGCTCAACGACGCGCTGAAGGAGGCGGAAACGGACGCGGGCGCCCGCTGCGTCGTCCTACGAGGCGCCGGCGACAAGGCATCTTGCTCAGGCCAGGACCTGAAGGAGCACACATCAGGTGGCGTGCGCCGCTCGCTCAAAGAATCGCTCGAGAAGAGCTACAATCCGATGATCCGCCGCATACGCTCGATGGAGAAACCAATCATCGGGATGATCAACGGCGTTGCTGCCGGAGCCGGGTTGAGCATCGCTCTGGCTTGCGATCTGCGCATCATGGCCGATACCGCCAAGCTGATCGAGGTCTTCGTGCGAATCGCCCTCGTTCCGGATTCCGGGTCGCACTGGTTTCCTGCCTCGGCTCGTCGGGATGGCAAAGGCATTCGAATACGCCGCGCTGGGCAACGACGTATCGGCCGCTGAGGCTGACCGTGTCGGTCTCGTCAACAAGGTAGTGCCCGCGGCCGAGCCGGAGAAGGCAACGACGGAGCTTGCTGCGAAACTGGCCGGCGCACCCACAAAGACAATCGGACTCATCAAACGGACATTGAACAAAGCCCTTTCGTCAGATCTCAATTCCCTTCTCGACTATGAGGCATACATACAAGAAATCGCCTCGCTCACCGAGGACCACAACGAAGGTGTCCAAGCATTTCTGCAGAAGCGACCCGCTCGATTCAAGGGAGGGTAGATCTCATTTCACTACGCTCACCTTACCTCGAGAACGGCAGGATCGCTCCGTGTCACGGTACGCCTTGACGGCAAGACGTCTATTGTTTTTCAAGCCTGTTTTCAGTAAGTTTTTTCAGCAATCCTCCGGTCAACGCAAGTGGCTATGATCAAACACGTTGGTGTCGTCGGCGCGGGCACGATGGGGGCAGGAATCGCGCAGGTCGCCGCACTCTCCAAAGTCGATGTTGCTCTGTACGATATCAACGGCACGTTGCTGCGGCAGGCTTTGGAGCGCATCACAGCGGACTTCAAAAGAGGGATCGAGAAAGGCA
>Ga0315279_10001627_pt1 | contig 36755 bp, 27 predicted proteins | sample YL17G06_20_MG_FD_203694 | JGI IMG/M metagenome (GOLD analysis project Ga0315279, IMG submission 203694) | Sediment microbial communities from Yellowstone Lake, YNP, Wyoming, USA - YL17G06_20 | ecosystem: Environmental > Aquatic > Freshwater > Lake > Sediment | place: USA: Wyoming | collected...
GCCACGGCAACCAAGTCGGCGCTATCGAATCTATCCGCGACATCACCGAGCGCAAGCGGTTGGAACGACAGATTCAGGAATCACTGGCACGTCGTGGGGTCCAGGTGCAGACCAGCACCGAGATCGCCCAAGAGATCACCACAGCGCCGGCCTTGGACGAGATCTTTCGCCGCGTGGTCACGCTGATCAAGGAACGCTTTGGTTACTACCACGCTCAAATCTTTCGTTACGAGCCGGCCTTGAATGCGATGCTGCTCGTGGCAGGCTATGGCAAAGCCGGAGAGAAAATGCTGGCCGCCAGCCACCGGCTGGAAATGGGGCGCGGCGTCGTCGGCACGGCGGCGGCTACCGGCCAGACCGTCCTGGCTGCCGACGTCATGCAGGATCACGACTGGAAGCCCAACCCCGACCTGCCGGCTACACGCGGTGAGTTGGCAGTGCCCATCAAGCTGCGCGACCAAGTCTTGGGTATCCTCGATGTGCAAAGCGACCAGGCCGGGGCGCTGACCACCGAAGATCAACTGCTGCTGGAAGGATTGTGCGGCCAGATCGCCGTCGCCATGGAGGACACTCGTCTGCGTCAAGAGACGGAGGAGCGGCTGCGCGAGCTGACCACGCTGTACCGCGCCACAAGTCGCGAAGTATGGGAAACCTTCCGGCAGGCAGCCGAGTTGCCCAGTGGCTATCTGTTCGACCGCACCGTCATTCAACCGGCTGAGAATCTGTGGACGCCGGAAATAGCCAGCGCGGTAGAACAGCAGAGACTCGTGTCGTCTGTCCCTTCCCAGGTTGCCGTGTCCAAAGTGCAAGAGAGCCAGGATGGAGGTGCCGCGGTCGCCCCGCTGTCCGTGCGCGGCGAGATCGTCGGCGCATTGGGCGTCTACGACGACCCTCAACACCCCATGTCGTCGGACGACTTGGCGCTGGTGGAATCCGTTTCCGAGCAAGTGGCCCTGGCGCTGGAAAGTGCCCGCTTGTATGAGCAAACCCAGGCCGCACTGAGTGAGACTCGGACGCTCAACGACATCAGTGCCCGACTCAATATCGCAACGTCCCTCGAAGATGTGCTCGAAGCAGCCGCGTCACCCGGCATCACGGCAGGAGCCAGCAGCGCCGGCATCTGGCTCTTCGAATCTGACGCGAGCGGCAGGCCGGAGTGGATGGAATTTGTCGCAACCTGGGTACGTGAGGGAGCACCAGTCATGCCCCTTGGCACACGCATCCGCTTGACGGACTTTCCATCTCAGAAGGTATGGTTAAACGATGCAGGCCAACCCACCTTTGTCAACAATATCGCAAGCGACGAACGCGTTGATCTCCCCCTGCGCTCTACTTTTGAGCGGACCGGCATCCAGGCCGTAGCCTTCATGCCACTCGTGATCGGTAGCGATTGGGCGGGAATCACCATCGTTTCGTGGCAAACCCCACACCTATTCACAGCGAGCGAGCAACAGCTTTACAAATCCATTGCGGCCCAGGCAGCCGTTGCCATCGAGAACCGACGCTTGCTGGAACAGACCCGCACACGCGCCGAGGAATTGGCTGTACTCAACGAAATGAGCCGCACCTTGAGCGCGATGTTGGACCGAGACGCCGTGATCAAGAGCATCTATCAGAATACCTCTCGCCTGATGGATACGACCAACTTCTATATCGCCCTGTACGATCCACGGCAGGACGAAGTGAGCTTTCCATTCTACGCGGAGGGAGAACACATTCGGGCGCTGTCAGGACGGCGAACTGGAAAAGGGCTGACGGAGTACGTGATCCGCACTCGCGAGCCACTCCTCATCGAAGAGAATGTTTCTGCACGATGCAAAGAGCTTGGGATCGAATCCATCGGGCAAGAATCCCAGTCGTGGCTGGGTACGCCGATGTCCGCCGGCGACCAGGTGATCGGCGTGATCGCCGTACAGAGTTACACCACCCCACGGCTCTACAACAAACATCACCGCGACCTGCTGTACGCGATTGCCAGCCAGGCCGCGGTCGTCCTCGAAAACACCCGCCTGTTCGACGAGGCCCGCACCCGCGCCGAGGAACTGGCCGCGCTGAACGAACTGGCCCAGACCCTGTCTACCCGCCTCGACATGAACCAGGTACTGCAAGAGACCTACCGGGGTCTCTCCCGCCTGATGGACACCACTAACTTTTACATCGCCCTCTACGATCCGGAAAAGAACGAGGTTTCTTTCCCCATTAACGCGAGCGAATCGGTCCTAGACCAACAGATCACGGTTATGCCCGCGAACCAGGGCATGACGGGATACATCCTCCGCAACCGCACCAGCGTGCTCATCAAGGATAACGTAACCGAATGGCATGAGAGGATGGGCATGGAAACGGTGGGGGAGATTGCCCTCTCCTGGCTCGGAGTGCCGCTCGTAATCGGCGACCAGATACTCGGTGTCATGGCCGTCCAGAGTTACACCACCCCCGGCCTGTACAACGAGCATGACCGAGACCTGCTGACGGCCTTCGCCAGCCAGACGGCTATCGCGATTCAGAACGCCCGCCTGTTCGAGCAGACGCGGGCCGCCCTGGCCGAAGTGGAGGCCACCCACCGCCGCTACCTGCGCGAACAATGGGAGACATTCCTGACCGACGTGACGGAACGGGCGACTGGTTTTGTGGATGGGCCGGCCGGCCTGAGCCCGGCGGGCGACGAATCGCTCGCCACAGCTCCGGCCTCCGCTACCGGCGGACTGGCTGTGCCCATCAGGCTGCGCGGCGAGCCGATCGGCGTACTAGAGTTTAGTGACAAGGACGCCACACATACCTGGAGCGAAGATGAGCGGGACCTGGTCGAAGCGCTAGCCGACCAGGCCGCGCTCGCGTTGGAGAACGCCCGCCTGTTTGAAGAAACACAATCCCGCGCCCGGCGCGAACAGCTCATCAACGAGATCACGGCCCGAGTGCGCGCGTCAACCAACATAGAGACTATCCTGCGGACGGCAGCCGAAGAACTGACCAGGACCTTGAACCTGCCGCGCACGCGCATCCGCCTGGGCGCTGGCGATACGAAAGGCGGCTCATCCAGTGACTAGTCGCGCAGGGTCTAGTTGGGTGGCAGCCTGGAGGCAATTGCTATGAAAATCATGACGAGATTGATCCTATCCTTCCTGTTAGTAGCCCTCCTGCCCGTGGCGATCGTGGGCTATGCCGGGATGCGCGTCATCGGCACGGTTAGTTCCATGGCGCTGAATGAGAGTACCGCCGCTCTCGAGCGATCGGGAGAAGAGGCGATCCACCAACAGGCATTGAGCGTGGCCCGGCAGATAGAACTGTACCTGCAAGCGCACCCTGAGCTATTGACTCTCCCTGCGAAAGAATTGGAAGCAGACAAGGAGCTGGCTGCCCTCGCCGTACAGCCGGTAGGCAAGACCGGTTATACAGCCCTATACGACAGCGACGCCGTCACTCACTTTCATACTAACCCTGCTCTCATAGGCGCGGACTTGCATACACTCGCCAGTACCCTGCCGGAATTTTGGCGCATCATGGAAGCCAGTCTGAGCGGGACACTCGTGGACGGCTATTACAAGTGGAAGGAAGCGGACGGGAGTTTTCGCGACAAATATATGAGCTGTGTGCCAGTGGGCAAGACCCGCTTTCGGGTGGCAGCCACAACCTACATTGACGAGTTCTCCCAGCCCGTACGGGACACCAGGGCCAGGATTGCCGGCATTTCCCAGAGCACAACGCAAAGTCTGTTCGGCATTGTGGCGATGGTTGGATTCTTGGCGCTGTTGGCTGCGACTGCCATGGCAGTAATGCTGGTTCGTCCCATCAATCGCATTGCTGAGGCCGCGCGGCAACTCAGCCAGGGCAAGTTGGATTACGAAATCCCAGCCAGTGGCAGTGATGAGATTGGACAATTGGCCAAGGCCTTTAACCAGATGGCCAGGCAGCTTCGGGAACTCATCGGCCAGACCACTGAAAGGGCGGCCATCCTGGAACGCCGGACCGGGCAGCTTCAGGCCGAAGCCGAAGTGGGCCGTGCCGTCTCGTCCATCCTCAGTCCTCAAGAACTGCTACAGCGAACGGTGGACCTGATCTGTGACCAGTTCGGCTTTTACTACGCCGGGATATTCCTGGTGGACGAAGAACAACGCTTCGCCGTGCTGCGCGCTGGCCGGGGCGAACCGGGACGCATCATGCTAGAGCACGGACACAAGTTGGAAGTGGGTGGCCAGTCCATGGTGGGCTGGGCGTGCGCCAACCGTCAGGCTTGCATCGCGTTGGACGTGAGCCAGGCTGCTGTGCGCTTTGCCAATCCATTGCTGCAAGACACCCGCTCGGAAATCGCGCTGCCACTCAGGCTGGGCGACCGCATTCTGGGCGCGTTGACCGTGCAAAGCGTCCAGGCAGCCGCCTTTGACGAACAGGATATCGCCACGTTGGAAGGTGTGGCCGACCAAATTGCCGTCGCGTTGGAGAACGCTCGCCTATTTACCCAGGCACAGGCTTCGCTGACGGAAAACGAACGCCTGGTCTCGCAGGTCCAGGCCAGTCTGCAAGAAACCACAGCGCTGTACGAAGCCGGCCAGCTTATTTCACTGGCGCAAGATAGCTCGGCAGTTTTCCAAGCCATCGTAGACCGCGTGCTCAAGCCGGACATTGATCTGTGCTTGCTCATCCTGTTCGACCCATACGAAGGCAAACAACCACAGCAATTGGAAATCAATCAAGCATGGGTACGTGCCGGCCAGGCCTCTGCCCAGGAATCACAACCGGGTAGTCTAGCTGGAAAGCGATTTGACTTTGCCAAGTTTGCACTGCGCGATTTTCTGCACCCCAATCGTGCCCAGGTGACTCAAGAAAGTCAAGTGCCAGCGGACCCGGTCCGCCGGCAGATGTGGGATCGTCTGGGAATGCAGGCCTTGGCTTTCCTGCCACTCCAGGTCGGCGCGCGCTGGATCGGAGAGCTGGTCTTGGGCACGCGCCAGACTGTGGACATCTTTACGGAAGACGCCTTGAGACCCTACCAGGCTATGGTCACCCAGGCCGCGGTCGCCATCGAGAACCGCCGCCTGTTTGCAAGCTCCGAAGCCCGGTTGCACGAGTTGAGCGAGTTGTATCGTTCCGTCACGGGCAAAGCCTGGGGCACCTTCCTGCAGGCCCAGCCGACGACGACCGAATATGAGTTCAGTCAAGTCGAGTCAGCCGGCGACGTGGACAATGTGTGGCGCATCCCGTTAAAAGTCCGCGGCCAGGACATCGGCCTCGTCGAGCTGGAAAGTGATCGCCAAACGTGGTCGGAGCAGGAACGCGCGCTGGTGGAAGCCGTGGTCACGCAGACGGCGTTGGCTTTGGACGGCGCCCGGCTGTTCGAGCAAACGCAGCGCCTGGCGGGCCGCGAACGGTTGATCAACGAAATCACCGGGCGGATCCGCGCCTCGACCGGTGTGCCGGGCATCTTGCAGACGGCCGCGCGCGAACTGGCAACCGCCATGAACGTGCCACATGCCGTGGCGCGCATCAGCCTCAAGGCCGAAGAACCCCGTGACCCGCGCCAGGGCACGGACGACCAGACCGCTTAGCGGTGGAAGTGGAGGCAAGTATGGGACCTTTTAGAAGTGGAACTCTTGCTCGGCGTATCGCACTCAGTTTTACCGGCCTAGCCGTGTTGGCTTTGATCACGGTGATCGGCGCCGTTTTCGCCGTGTGGTTCATGGATAGCTCGTTCAACCAGATGTTGCTGCAGAGCGATGTCGCGGCGCTGAGCGCGAGCATCCGGGCCGAAAGCCTCAAGCTGACCGATCTGACGCGGCGTTACATCGAAGCTGACGAGGTCCACCGTTTTTCGGTCCGGGCCTCGATAACTTTACAACAGGATAATCTCAAAAAGCTGATTCAGCGTGCGACTGACCGAACCTCTCCCAGCAACGTGGTCGAGCGCGAAAAAATCGGCGAGATTCAGCAAAGATTGAGCGCCTTTAGCGTAGAAACAGACAAATTGATCGCCGTCGCTGAAAAGGAAAAATCGCTCGGCCCGGCGACGATACGCGAACTCGGCATTTTGACTAAAGACTACCAGGAACCCCTGCTGCAAGCCGCCAGCGATTTTCAGCAGATCGAGTCCGACGGCGCCGTGATCACTCGAAGACAGATGCAACCGGTGATGCAAACGACCATCATCATGCTGGTGCTGCTCGCGGTCGTCCTGCAGGCAGCGACGATTGTGATGATCGGGCAAGCCTTAGCGCACGTCGTCACCCCCCTCGTCGCGATCCGCGAGGGTGTCGAACAGTTCCGCCTGGGCAAACTTAACCAGCCGGTGCCGGTTAAGGGTACGGACGAAATCGGCACGCTGGCGAGCGCGTTCAATACGATGGCGGCGCAACTGCAACAGGAGATCCAAACCGCACGGGCGGCACGCCAAGAGACGGAAAAACTCAACGAGGAACTGGAAGAACGAATCGCCACGCGCACGCGCGACCTGGAGATCTCACAGGCCGACTTGCGGACCTTTGGGCGCAATCTGGCGGAGGCTAATACGCAGCTCCAGCAGGCCGTGGCTCAAAGTGAGCGGCGCGCCCAACTGCTGCAGGCTTCGGCGGAGGTGGCCCGCGCGGCAGCGCTCGTGCGCGAGCCTGACGCACTGCTGTCCCAAGTCATGCACCTTATCAGCGATCGCTTTGGGTTCGATCACGCCGGCATCTTTTTGCTGGACGACGCAGGCGAATGGGCCATCTTGCACGCCGCATCCAGTGAGGGCGGACAAGAAATGCTGGCGCGTCGGCACAAGCTGCGCGTGGGCGAGCAGGGCATTGTCGGCTGGACGGCACAGACGGGCCGCCCCCGCATCGCCCTGGACGTGGGCGCAGATGCGGTACACTTTGATAACCCGCTCCTGCCCGACACGCGCTCGGAGATGGCGTTGCCACTCCAGGTGGGCGAGCACAGGCTCGGTGTGCTCGACGTGCAGAGCACCCAAGAAGCCGCTTTCGGCGACGAAGACGTCAGCGTGTTGCAGTCGCTGGCCGATCAACTGGCCATCGCCCTCGAAAATGCCCGGCTGTTCCAACAAAGCCAGACGGCGTTGAATGAAGCTCAAATCGCCTACAAGCGCTACGTCTTGCACGAGTGGGCCGCCTACTCGGAAACGAGCGGCCTCCAGACGCAAGAGTACACCACGGATCCAACGCTGCGGGTGGGCGATGCGCCTCTGCCCGAAGTAGACCTGGCTTACGAGCAAGGGCATGTCTTGTCGTTGAGCGGCCTGACGCTGGCCCTGCCGGAAGGCCCCGACGTCCGGCGGCCAGCAAAGTCGGCTGGCAACGGCCACACCACGCCGTTCCCCCAGGCAACCCTCGTCGCCCCCATCAAGGTGCGCGAACAAATCATCGGCGCGCTGGACTTGCGCGATCCGAACCAGTCACGCCAATGGAGCGAAGACGAGGTCGCCCTGGCGGATGCCGTGGCGACACAGGTGGGGCTGGCCGTCGAAAACGCACGTCTCTTTGAGCAGACCCAGGCTACCCTGGCCGAAACCCGCGCGCTGTACGAGGCCAGCGCAGAGATCAATGCCGCCAAGACGCTGGACGATATTCTCAAGGCCCTGCGCGATCACACGCTGCTGGGCCAGGCCGATGTGAACGTGAGCCTCAACCTGTTCGACGTGCCGTGGGCGGGCAGTCAGGTGCCGCGTTGGGTCGAAGGGATCGTGCGTTGGAGCCCGCTACCCGCAGGACAAATTGCGCCTCGCTATGACCTGACCCACTTCCCTGCCCTGCGATTGCTCCAACCGGATAAACCCTTCATCGTCAACGATGTCGAACAAGACCCGCGTATGGACGAAAATCTGCGCCATGTATTCCTGAACGTGTTTCAGGGGCGCAGCGTGATTCTGGCTCCGCTGATGGTCGGCGCGCAGGCGATTGGGTACATCAATGGAACCTGGAGCCAGTCCCGCGAGTTTGCCGAGGCCGACGTGCGGCGGATGATGTCGCTGGCGGGGCAGGCCGCCACGGCAATTCAAACCCGCCGCCTGTTTGAACAGACCCAGGCACGCCTGCAGCAACTGGCCGCCTTGAACGAGATCAGCCGCGCCGCGTCCGGCTTGCTGGAAAGCGAACGACTGCTCACCTCGGTCTACGAACAGGTTCGGCGCATCCTGCGAGTGGATGCTTTCTTCGTGGGTATCTATAATCGCGATACGGGTATCCTCAGCTACCCAATCTGTTACGACGACAACCAGGTCTATGAAATGCCGCCTGGAGAATGGGAGCCGGACAGCCGCAGTTACCAAGTGTTCGTCACTGGCCAGCCGGTGCTGATCGAGTATACGCCGGAGGAACTGGAACAAGTGACCCGCACGCCACAGACGATGGTCGGCAACCCGGCCAAAGTATCGGCTGCTCTTATCTATGCGCCGCTCAAGATCGGTGACCAGGTCACGGGCGTGCTCTCGGTGCAGAGTTACGAGCCGAACGCCTATACCCAGGAGCAGGTGGACCTGCTGTCCGCCGTCGCCAGCCAGGTCGCCGTCGCCTTGGAAAACGCGCGCTTGTTCGAGGAAGCCCGTCACCGCGCTCAACAACTGGCCACCGCCTCCGAAGCCGGCCGGGCGGCCACTTCGATCCTGGACATGGACCAACTCCTTCACAGCGTGGTCGAACTGGTGCATGCGCGGTTTGGCTACGACCAGGTTTCGGTATTCCTGCTGGATGAGTCAGACCAGTTTGCCGTTTTACGTGAGGGGACGGGCGAGATGGGCCAGCACCTCAAGGCGAATGACTACCAACTCGTCGTGGGCGGAGAATCGCTGATCGGCTGGGTATCCAGCACAGGCCGCTCACGTGTAGTGACCGGCGCCGACGCAGACGCCGCACTCCTCAATAAGGACCTGGGGCCGCTCACGCGCTCCGAATTGGGCATCCCCCTCAAGCTGGGCGAGCGCGTCATCGGCGTGCTGGATGCGCACAGCACCGAGCCGGGAGATTTTCCGCGCGACGACATCGCCGTGCTAGAGATGCTGACCGACCAATTCACCGTCGCGATCCAGAATGCCCGCCTGTACGGCCAGACCCGCGAACAAGCGGCCGTCCTGGAGAAACGTACCGCCGATCTGGTGGTGCTCAATGAAGTCTCGCGGCTGGTGACGCGGACGTTCGATGAGAGCCAGATCCTCGCTCAGGCAGCCCGCGTCATGGTGCACCACTTTGGCGTCAATCACTGCAGTATCTCGCTGCTCGCTACGCGCGAGGGCCAGACCTTGTTGCATGTCGCCGCCGAGTATCCCGAGCAGGGCACGGTCGGCATGGAAATGTCCCTGGCCGACTACAAGGCCCTGCAAGGCCTCATCACTTCCAAGCACGCCTTTGCGGTGGACGACGTGATGACGGATCCACGCACGGAGCCGCTGCGCGCGTCCATGCGCCGCCTGAGCATCCGGTCGGTCATGTTCCTGCCTCTGACGATCCAGGATGTGACGGTGGGTCTCATCCGGATGGACACGGTCGGCGTGCTGCGCCGCTTTACGGACGACGAACTGTCGCTCGGCCAGACGCTGGCCGGCCAGGTGGCCGTGGCGCTGCAAAACGCCCGGCTGTACGCAGAGCAAAAGGCAACGGCGGAACGGCTGCGCGAAGTGGACCGCCTCAAGACCGAGTTCCTGGCGAACATGAGCCACGAGCTGCGCACGCCGCTCAACTCGATCATCGGCTTTTCGCGTGTGATCCTGAAAGGCATTGATGGCCCGTTGACCGAGCTGCAACAGCAAGACCTGGAAGCCATCCACGGCAGCGGCCAACACCTGCTGGGCCTCATCAACGACATCCTGGACATTTCCAAGATCGAAGCCGGCAAGATGGAGCTGGCCTTCGAGGAAGTGGATCTGCACCAAGTCATCAGGGGAGTCATGTCCAGCGCGGTCGGCCTGGTCAAGGGCAAACCGATCGAGCTGCGCCAGGAGGTGCCGGCCGACCTGCCGGCCGTGTGGGCCGACGCGACCCGGACGCGGCAAATCCTGCTCAACCTGGTCTCGAACGCCAGCAAGTTCACCGACCAAGGCTCGATCACGGTTATGGCCCATTACGACGAGGCTCTGGTCACGGTGGGGGTGCGGGACACCGGCATCGGCATTCCGGCGGACAAGCTGGAAAAGGTCTTTGAAGAGTTTACCCAGGTGGATGCTTCGACGACGCGCAGAGTGGGCGGCACCGGCCTGGGGTTGTCAATCAGCCGCAGCTTTGTGGAAATGCACGGCGGAAAAATCTGGGTGGAAAGCGAGTTGGACAAAGGCTCCACCTTTTACTTTACCCTGCCTCGCACCCAAACCCTCGTTCCGGCAGCCGCCGAACAAGAGCCGGAAGCCGGCAGGCGAGTGGTCATGGCCATTGACGACGACCCCGGCGTGATCACGCTCTACAAGCGATACCTGGAAAAGCAGGACTATCAAGTGATCGGCGTGACCGACAGCCGCCAGGCGGTGGAACAAGCCCGCCGCATCAAGCCGGACGTGATCACGCTCGACATCCTGATGCCCAATCGAGATGGGTGGTCCGTCCTCCAAGACTTGCGTGACGCGGAGGACATCCGTCACATCCCCGTGGTCATCTGCTCGATCATCAGCGAGCAAGGCAAGGGCTTTAGCCTGGGCGCGTCTGATTACTTGCTCAAACCCATCACCGAAGATGATCTGCTGGTGACGCTCGAGCGGCTGCAAACCCGCAGCGAGATGTGGGTGCTGGTCATTGACGACACGCCCGAAGACGTGCGGCTGATCCGGCGCATTCTGGAAGCGCCGCACCCTATGGTGGACGGACGACCGTGCCACTACACCGTGTCTGAAGCGCACAATGGAGCCGAAGGCATTGCCGCCGTGCGCCAGCAGCCACCTCACCTCATCATCCTGGACTTGATGATGCCGGAAGTGGACGGCTTTGCCGTGCTGGCAGCACTCAAGGCCGACCCGGCCACGCGCAACATTCCGATTGTCGTGGTCTCCGCCAAAGCCTTGACCGAAGAAGACCACCAGCGCTTGAATGGAAACATCGAAGCTCTGCTCTCCAAAGGTCTGTTTACCGAGCAAGAGTTGGTGGACGATGTAGCCCTGGCACTCGCCAGCCGGCTGGAGCCACCCACTGCCAAGCCGGGCCAAGAAAACAGATAGACTGTCGTGAGAATGCAATGGTCAAAATCGAACTGGAATGTTCGGCTTGCGGTTATCGTGAACCCTACACACATCCTTTGGTGACTTGTCGCCAATGCGGCAAGCAATGGTTTGAGGCGCGCTACCCTTATGCCGAGCTGAACGGCAGCTTGCCGGCCCTGCTGCGCGAGCGTCCCTTCAACATGTGGCGCTACCGCGAATTGCTGCCTCTGCGCAACGACGTCAACCTCATCTCGATGGGAGAAGGCGGCACACCCCTGGTGCGGATGGATAACCTGGCCTTGATGCTGGGCCGCCCCAAGCTCTTTATCAAAGACGAACGGCAAGGGCCGACCGGCTCCTTCAAGGATCGGCAGGCCAGCCTGGCCGTCTCGGTGATGAAGGAAAACGGCATCAACGAGGTGGTGGTCGCCTCCACCGGCAACGTCGCCATCTCGTATTCGGCTTACTGCGCGCGAGCCGGCATCAAGCTGTGGGCGTTCATGTCCAGCATGGTGGCCCCCGAAAAGATGCGCGAGGTGGCCTTGTACGGCACCGAGGTCGTCAAAGTCACCGGCACCTACGACCAGGCGAAAGAAGTGTCAATCACCTTTGCCGAACACAAAAGACTGCATCTGGATCAGGGCATCCGTTCCTTTGCCACGCGTGAGAGCATGAAGACGCTGGCCTTTGAAATGTGCGAGCAACTGGGGACGCTGTACGGCCCCGAAGTGCCTGACAGTCCCATCGCGATGCGCGCGCCCGATTGGTATTTTCAAGCCATCAGCGGCGGGCTGGGGCCGGTGGGCGTGTGGAAAGGTTTTGAAGAGCTGCGCACGATGGGCCTCATCCGCAAGATGCCCCGCCTCGCTTGCATCCAGGTCGAAGGCTGCGCGCCGATTGTCAACTCGCTGCGCGCCGGGCTGGAAACGCCCCAAGACGTGCTCATGCCCCAGACGAACATCATCGTGCTGGCCACCGGCAAGCCCGGCGTGGCCTACACCGCCCTGCGTCGGGTGATGCTGGCATCCAACGGCGTGGCCGAAACCGTCACCGACGAAGAGAGTTACCGCGCGATGCACGCGCTGGCTAAAATGGACGGCATCTCGGTCGAGCCGGCCACGGGCGCTACGTTCGCCGGCTTGTTTAAACTGATTTCTGCTCAAGTGATCGGGCCGGACGACATGGTGGTGATCAACTGCTCCGGCCACACCTTGCCGGTGTCGGAAGACCTGCTCGGCAAAACCTGGGCGCGCAGCGTGGCCGTGAGCCAGACGACCGAGGCTCCGGTGCCCATCCCGCAGCAAGAAGGGCTGCTGGCTGCGCTAGAGCGGCTGGACGAGCGCGTCAAATCGGTGGCGATCATTGACGACGATCCCAATGCCGTGCGCCTGCTGAAACGCATCTTGCAGGCGCGCGGGCATTACATTCTCTACGAAGCTTACAACGGGCGCGAGGGACTGGAAATGGTGCGCCGCGAGCGGCCCGATATGGTGTTGATGGATTTGATGATGCCGGACCTGGACGGCTTTGGCATGTTGCAAGCGATGAAAGCGGACGACGCGCTCAAAGACATCCCCGTGATTGTCGTTTCGGCCAAAGAACTCACGCCCAACGAGCGCAAGCGGCTGGCCGGCCAGGCTCAAGGGCTTTTGCAAAAAGGCTCCTTTACCGATCAGGACTTGCTCGGAGACATTCACGCGGCGATTGATTGAGGGTATCTTTTCAATTTGTAGGGGCGCACCCTCGGTCACCGGGTCGCCCTGGCGGGCAGGCGCAAGGCCGTGCCCCTACCCCGGATGATTGAGAAGATACGATGCGTGAAACGTATTGCATGTTCCATTTTGCGATGTCCGAGACGCGATAGGCGATTAGCGAGGCATGGAAGGCACATTCCGCATTCTGTACGTCGAAGATGATCCGGTCGCCCGGCTCCTGGTTCAGCGCGTGTTGACCGCCGTGGGCTATCGAGTGCTAGAAGCAGAAGACGGACTATCGGGCATCGAAATCGCGCGCCTCCAACATCCCGACCTGATCCTGATGGACCTCAATATCCCCAATATGGACGGCTACGCGGTGACTACACGCCTCAAAAGCCTGCCGGAAACGCGCGACATTCCCATCATTGCCTTGACCGCCAACGTTATGCAGGGCGACCGCCAGCGCGCGCTGGCGGCCGGCTGTGACGGCTACCTCCCCAAGCCGGTTGACATTGATCTGTTACCGGATCAGGTCGCGGCGTTCCTCAAGGGCAAACGCGAGCAGGTGGAGGGCGCGGAAAAAGTCGAGCTGCTCCAAGAGCATACGCGCCGCCTGGTCAGCAGCCTGGAAGAAACCATCACCGAGCTGCGCGACGCGAACGACAGACTGCGCCGCATGGAAAAGGTCAAGACCGACTTTATCGTGCTGTCCGGCCACGAATTGCGCACGCCGCTCACGTTGATCTACGGCTACTCGCGCTTGCTGCTTTCACCTCAGTTGCAGGAGCACGTTTCGCCCGAAGCCAAGGGGATGCTGGAAAAGGTGTCGAACGCGGCAGAGCGCCTGTCGTCGGTGTTGGAGGACATTGTCAACGTCGCGCTGATAGATGCCGATCAGCTCGACCTGACGTTTGACGCGGTGGACCTGGGGACACTGGCGCTTTCGATCATCGAACAGTTCAGACCGGCCAGCCAGGAACGCGGCCAGAGGTTGGAAACGAGCAACCTGGAGGACTTGGTGCACATCCAGGGCGACCAAAACTATTTGCGCCGCGCCCTCGCCAACGTCATCAGCAACGCCATCAAGTTCACGCCGGATGGTGGATTGATACAAGTGTGGTGCGAGGAACAAAGCGACGTGCTGGACCTGGTAGTGCGCGACACGGGCATCGGCATTGACCGGGACGAGCAAGAGCACATCTTTGACAAGTTTTACGTGCTGGAAAACACCGAACTGCACACCACCAGCACGACCAACTACAAAGGCGGCGGGATGGGGCTGGGGCTTTCAGTCGTGCGCGGCATCATCGAAGCACACGGGGGACGCGTTTTTGTGGAAAGCAAAGGGCACGACGAAGAAACGCTGCCTGGTTCCACTTTCCATCTCATACTGCCCATCAACTACACCCGGCCCAAACTCAAGAAAAAGTAGACTCAGTCCTCGCCCGGCTCACGCCGCACCAGCGCCACGCTGACGATTAAGACAGCTGCGCCCACCCATTGCGGCGCAGACATCCTCTCGCCGAGCACCACAAAGGCCACCAGCAATGTGGTGAGCAGCTCGGTGATGCTCAAGAGCGCCGTCTGCGCGCCGCCCAACCGCTGCAAACCGGCGAACATCGTCAGCCGCGAAAACGCCATGACGGCCGCCAGCGACAAGATCGCCCCCCACCCCAGTGTGCTGATCGGCACGAATGGCCCCCCGCCCATCACCCGCGCCAGGCTCACCACCACGGCCATGGTCGTCAAAACGTACAAGGTCACCGTGCGCGAGTCTACATCGGCTAGTACCCATTGGCCCAGAACGAGATGCCAACCATACGCCGCCGCCGAGGCCAACATCAGCATCACGCCCAGGCTATCGAGCCGCGTCGAACCGGCGCCCGTGATCAGATACAACCCGACCAGTCCCAATGCCAACCGCCCAACGGCCATGCGCGAAATCGTGTGGCCCGAAGACGAAAGAAAAATAAAGACCCAGATCGGGTACAGCGCGTAAAGCAGTGACGCTTGCGACGCATCCAACCTTTGCAGGCCCGTGTAATAAAACAGCGACCCTACGCCGTTGACCATGCCCATCCCGATGCAGCCTAGCAGATTGCGCCAGTGGATGCGGATGAACGCGCGCCAGCGCGCGAGGTATATCGCCCAGAGCAATGCCACCGCCAGCGTCGTCCGCAGCGCGACCACCGTGTACGGGTCTACCCCGGTGCGATAGGCTATCTTGCCAAAGATGGGCGCCCAGGCGGCAATGATCGCCGAAAACAGCGTGATCGCCACGCCGCTCATCTGACGGCGATTCAAGCTGCGGCCTGGCCGACTTTGCTGGCCGCCGGGCGCCGATCTTTGGCTCTCCCGATTTTGGCGGGAAAAGCCTCGCGCCCAGTCGCCAAGAATTGTAACGATTTCTTTGCGCCTTTGCGTCTTGGCGCGAGAAATTCCGTTCAAGCCGGCAGACTCTGATTTTTCAGCTAAAGTCGAAGCGTCGGTCATCAGCGCGCCGCCTCCAGAACTCGGAAACGCTTGTCCTCGTAGGCCGTCGTCGTCCGAGAGAAGAGATTGCCCATCACGCGCTCGTAGCGGATGAAGCGGTTGGCGACGAGGTACAGTCGCCCGCCCTCTTTTACCAGCACGCGCGCCGCATCGCGGACGAACTGCTGCGCCACGTCGAACTCGACGCCGAGGCCCTGGTGGAACGGCGGGTTCGTGGCGACCACGTCAAAGCGTCTGTCGCGTACCGCCTCGGCGCAATCGCTGGCGAGGGTTTCCGCGTTCGTCACGCCGTTCAGTTCCAGCGTCGCGCGCGAGGCCGCCAGCGCCGCCGCGCTGTGATCCACCAAGACGACTTGCCGCGCCGTCCGAGCCGCCACCGCGCCCACGACGCCACAACCGCAGCCCAGGTCAAGCACGGTGTCGCCCGGGCGAATCACCATCGTTTCCACCAGCGCGCGCGTGCCCGCGTCCAACTCGCCACGCGAAAAGACGCCCGGCCCGGTGGCGAAGCGAACCGGTTGCCCATGCACCATTGCCTCACAGACTTGTTGGTCGTGGGACACGTTTGCAACTTGTCCTACGATTTTTTCCGCCACAGCCAACCGATGACCAGCCTTGATGCGCGTCACCTGGCATGGGCCGACGATCTCACTGGCGTCCTCAATGAATCCCTTGATGCCGCCGCGCGTTGGCCCAGCCAAAAGTAACTTGCCACCCGGTTTCAACACACGCGCGGCCACGCCGAAAAGATGCCGCACCCACTCGCGTCCGCGCGGCGCGTCCAACAGCACTACGTCGAATGAAGGGGCAGGCTGGGCGACCCGCTGCGCGAGGGCCGCCCCGACAGTGTCGCCAACGCTGCCGTGAATCACCTGGCCTTGCACGCCGTTCATCTCTAGCGTTCGTCGCGCGGCTTGAACGGCCACAAAGCTATCGTCGCATAACGTCACGTCGGTGCCGCGCCGCGCCGCCAACACGCCGCACACGCCCACACCGCAGCGCAAGTCCAACACGCGCTGCCCCGGCTCAACAGACAATCCTTCGGCTAGCAGCCATGTCGCCGGGCTGATCGCACTCCACGCCTCCAGCCCCGGCTTGCCCGCCCAGCGAATTGCCTCGCCCGCCAGCGCCGCCTCAAACGTTTGCCAGGTATAGTACGGCTCAGTCATTCGTCCTTCGGTCACCCTTGAGAAGGAGTAACCCTTCGCAAAGGTCATTCGAACAACCGCGCAATCTCGTCGCGTTCAAAGTGGGGCAGGTCAATCAGGCCCTGGGGCTGCCGCAGTTTGACGCCGCTCGCAGCTTGTGTGGCCTGGCCGATGATGGCAGCGCGGATGCCCTCCGCTTTCAGCGCGCGGACGATGTTTTGCGCGTCGGCGGCCTCCACTGCCAGCAACAATGCGCCGGACGCGATCAGTCCCCACGGATCAAGACCGGCTGCGCGGCACACTGCCAACGTCTCTGGATAGACCGGCACGGCCTCGGAATCAATCGTCAGGCCGATGCCGGCTGCCTGCGCCATTTCATGCAGGCCCGTCGCCAGCCCGCCCTCGGTGGGATCGTGCATGGCGTGGACGCGCCCGGCAGAGACTGCCCTCATCGCGTCGCGCACTATGCTGATGCCCGGCTCGATCAAAAAGTTGCGGCAGCGTTCCAGAAACTCGTCGCCGAACTCGCCCAACTCGCCGGCCTTTTCGCGCGCGATGAGGGCTGTGCCTTCGATGGCGATGCCTTTGGTCAGCAGGAGTGCGTCGCCAGGCCGCGCGCCCGACGGTGTGACGAGCCGCTCGCGCGCCACTTCGCCCAACATCGCGCCGACGACGATGGGCCGATCCAGCCCATAGGTGATTTCGGTGTGCCCACCCACCAGGCTCGCGCCGATGCCCGCACACGCATGGTGAATCTGGTTGAGGATTTCTTGCGCCAACGCTTCGTCGGCGCGCGAGCCGACCCGATTGGCGTAGCCAATCGTGGCCGCCGGGCGCGCGGGCAGGAGCACCGTCGCCAGGAACCAGCGCGGCGTCGCGCCCGTCGTGACGATGTCGTTCGCGTTCACCTGCACGGCGTACCAGCCAATCGAATCGGTGGCAAATGTGATCGGGTCGCTCTTGGCGACGAGCAGCCGGTCGCCTATGTCTATCACCGCCGCATCCAGCCCGATGCCGGGGCCGACGATCACGCGCGGGTCGGTGGGCGCGACGCTGGCGAGCAGTCGTGCCAACACGTCCGCCGGGAGTTTGCCGAGGGGAAAAGGAGTGCCCATCAGGGGCTTATGATAGCACGAAACGACGGCGCGGGGAATTTTAGATCCTCGTCCCCGGCCCTTCCCCCATGGCGCGCAAATCGTAACCCCGCGTCAGTTTCTCGGCCTGCTGAAAGCCAGCACGGCGACTGTGTAAAGTAAATGCGTCCACCTGGCAGACCAACGTCTACCTGCCGGGTGGATTTGTGTCAATTACTTTCCAGATAAACCTCCCGCAGGTTGGTAACCTGCGGGAGGGTGGTTGTCACCCCGCAGGCTCCTCGTTCGTCATACCTGGTAGAACCACACAGGCCAGGGCTTTCTCATAAAAATTGCCAGCCAGGCGGTTGAAACCGCTTCTTGAGGGCGCAACTGCGCCGGTCGTCCGCCTGCGCGGACGAGGACCGCGACCGCGTAGGCGGTCGCCCGGCACGCAGTGCCCCGCAGATGCGATTTCAATCGCTTTTATGAGAAAGCCGTGTCACGCAGGCGGACTTACCTGCGCCTCAAAAGACAAGGAGTCAAAATGGAAAATAAAACCTCTGTGCCCCAACCTCAACCGGCCCGATCTGGTCGCGGCATTGACGTGTTGTTCAAACTGGCTGTGATCTTCCTCGGCGCGTTCATCCTCGCGGTCACGCTGCTCGTGGTGGGCCGCCTGGCGATCTACAAGATTCACCCCTACGAGCGCGGGCTGCATCTGCGCGGCGGCATGTATCTGGGCACCGACCAGCCCGGCTGGCACACGCAGATTCCTTTCTGGGACACCGTCATCATCGTCAAGGTCAACGAGCGGCTGGGCTATGTGGATCAGATTGCCGCCAACACCGCCGACGATCTTTCGATGGTCGTGAGCTTGCAGTTCACCTACCGCGTGACCGACCCGGCTCGCTTTGCGCTCGACGTGGACGATCCGGAGCGCATCCTGTTCGAGTTCGTGCAGGGCCGGCTGCGCGACGTCGTCAACACCAAGACCATGGCCGACATGATGCACAGCCGCGCCGGCTTTAACGACGAGATTCTGACCCAACTCCGCACCAAAGAAGCGCAGTACGGCGTGCAGTTTGTGACGGTGCAGATTCAAAGTGCCACGCCGCCGGAAGAGGTCGTCAAAGCCATCAAAGATCGCATGGTGGCACAGCAAAGGAAAGAGCAGGCCGACGCTGAGGCAGCCCAGATGCGCACTCAGGCCGACGCCACGTATTACGCCGCACAAAAGACAGCCGACGCGCAGGCGTATCAAATCAAGCAAACCGCCGCCGCGCAGCAGGACTCGATTCGCATGTTGCTGGCCGAGCTTGCGCAGCATCCCACCCTCGCCGCTAAATATCTGGACTATATGACGGCCCAGGAACTCAAGTCGAACAGCAAGTGGGTCATCGGCAGCGGGGGGAACCCGATCCTCGACCTGCGCGGTGACGCAACAGCGCCCACACCTTCGCAAAAATGAGATGTAGGGCAAGATGCCACGCGAAGCGTGTCCTACGGCTGAGGTGATGAATATGCGACGCATTTTCCTGTTGCTGGCGCTGACGTTCGGCGCGTTGCTGACCTTTGGCGGGCTTGTGACCTCGGCGGCGTGGGGGCCGCAAGGCCAGGACGCGCTGCTCGTCAACCGGGTCTACGCTTATCGCGGGTGGCAAAGCACCGGTATCCAGTTGCGCACGGGAGACTGGTATACCATCCGCGCTCAAGGCACATGGTTATATTCGCCCTTTGCCGGCCCCAACGGGCCGGAAGGCCATCGCCGCTTCCTCGCGCCGAACTTTTACCCGCTGCCGAATGTGGGCGGCGGGGCGCTCATCGGGCGAGTCGGCGAAGACGGCCCACCGTTCTATGTGGGCAAAGGTATGTCGGGCCGGGCGGAGCACAGTGGTTTGCTATATCTGCGGATTGACGACGACCTCCTGGGTGACAATGTTGGCAATGTCACGATTCAGGTGACGGTGACATCACCCACGCCCAACAAGTGAATAGACCTTCGAGGTCTCTGAGACCTCGAAGGTCTCCTTTCGGCATCCTCGAAAAAATCCTCTTGCAACCTCAAGCCTCCACCTGCATCTAAACAGATGAAAACCAAAAGCAAAAGTTTAGGAGGCTAACATGTTCAAGCAAAACGTCGGTGGGATTGATCGCGTGCTGCGCATCGTGCTGGGTATCGCCATGGTCGACATCGGGTTGTTCGTGCTCAAGGGAACAACGGGCACTGTCGTCGGCATCATCGGGCTGATCCCGCTCGCAACAGGGCTGGTTGGCTTTTGCCCGCTCTACTTGCCGTTCAAGTTCAGCACGAACAAGCAACTATGATACAATAGGCGACACACTCAACACACGGAGGTCGTCATGACAGCGCCCAAAGATGCCCGTGTCGTCTGGCAAAACGGGCTGGCGTTTGAAGGAACCGCCGGGAGTGGTTTTTCAGTTCGACTGGACACGTCGCCGGACGAAGACGGCGGCAGTGGGTTTAGCCCAATGGAATTGGTGCTGGTGGGCCTGGCCGGCTGCACTGCCATGGACGTGATCTCGATCCTGAAAAAGAAGCGGCAGGACGTGACCGGCTTTGAGGTGCGCGCCCACGGCTTGCGTGCCGACGATTATCCCAAGGTATTCACCGACATCACGCTCGAATACGTCGTGCGCGGCCACAACATTGACCCCAAGGCCGTGGAACGTTCCATTGAGCTGTCGGAGAATAAGTATTGCTCGGTGATGGGGACGCTGAAAAAGGCCGCCAACATCACCACGACCTATCGCGTCGAAGGGGCCGAATGACCGACGAAGAACAAAGCAGGCGCATTGCTGCGTTGACCGAGGAACTCGAAAACCTTGAGCGCAGCCTTCCGGCCCATTCGCTCAAGCCGACCCTGCTGATCCGCATTGAGGCGCTCCGGCACGGAAATGTAAAATGTGAAACGTGAGGCGCTTGCTCGCTTCACGTTCCCGGAATAAATGTCCAGTTGCAAGCTCCGAAACGACACGCCAAGTCAGGACCGTTGTTGAGTTTGGCCGCCGGGCTGGCGCTGATGGCCTTCAGCCTGATCGGCTTCTGGTGGCTCGGCAGGCAGTCGCCGGCTGAACCGGCGGATGCCGATTCACCGGCCCGTGTCGGCCAGCCCGCTCCCGATTTTGCGCTGCAAGACCTGGTGGGCAACTCGGTGCGGTTGAGCAACCTGCGCGGCCAGGTGGTGCTGGTGAACCTGTGGGCCACGTGGTGCCCGCCATGCCTCGCCGAGATGCCCGATCTGTCCGCGCTGTATCTGGCGCACAAAGATGCGGGGTTCGTCATTTTAGGCGTGGACGACCAGGAGCGCAAGGAAACGGTGTCAGAGTTTCTCAAGCGCACTCCTTTGCCCTATCCGGTCTTGCTCGATCCCGACTCGCGCGTGTCGCGCGCCTATGGCGTGAGCTTTTTGCCGATGTCCATTTTGATTGACCGGCGTGGCGTGCTGCGTGCCATGTTCCCCGGCCAGAGCAACCGGGCGAAATTGGAAGCGGCGATCAAGCCGCTGCTGACGGAAAAATAAGTGCGTGGCGCCTCGGAGGCGCGTTGCACTTAGAAGCCATGAGCATCTTTGACGGAACGGCAAACATTTACGACATCGCACTTGCCCCGCTGGAACTGGCGGGGCTTGGCCGTTTAAGGCGGCGCTTGCTGGCCGATGCGCGCGGGGCAGTGCTGGAAATCGGCGTCGGCACGGGCGTCAACTTGGCGCATTACGGCGATGGCGTGTGTGTCTTTGCGCTGGACGAAAGCCGGGAGATGCTTGCCACGGCTCGACGGAGACCCTGTCGAGTTTGCGCTACCGTGTCCCAGGCCGACGCGCAGAGTTTGCCGTTCGCCTCGCGCACGTTTCAGACTGTGGTGGCAACACTTGTCTTTTGCTCCATCCCCAATCCAATGCGTGCGCTGGAACAAGTCCAGCGCGTGCTGCAGCCCGGCGGGACACTGCTGCTCCTCGAGCACACGCGCGGCCAGCATCCCCTGGCTGCCGCGCTGACCGACCGGCTCGATCCCATATGGTACGCGCTCAACGGCAGTTGCCACCTCAATCGCCAGACGGCGCGCACTGTTGCCGAAGCGGGGTTCAACGTGACCAGCGTCGAGCGTTACGCAGGCGGCATCGTGCAGGTCATCCGCGCCAACGTCGCTTTCCCCACCCCAGCCAACGCATCCTCGTAGCGCGCCATGACGAACAACAACGACGACAGACGGTTGATGTAACGCACGATTTGCGGGTTGGTCGCCAGTCCAGCGTGCATCAGCTTGACGACGAGCCGCTCGGCCCGCCGCACCACCGTGCGCGCCACGTCCAACGTCGCGCCCGGCTGGCTATCGCCCGGCAGGATGAACTCGCTCGGCAACTGGATTTCGGCTGCCAGCGCATCCGTCTGACTTTCGAGCCACGCGACGTGCTCCGCGCCCAGGCAGCGAAACCTATCTGCCGTCTCCGGCGTGGATGCCAGCTCACCCATGATACAGTAGAGATGCCGCTGGCTTTCCAGCAGCAGCGACCGGATGCGCTCACTCTTGATCGTGGCGCGAGCCAGGCCCATGACCGACGTCGCTTCGTCCAGTGTGCCAAAAGCCTCGGGACGTGGGTCGTATTTTGGCACACGCCCTCCACCGAGCAATCCCGTGTATCCATCATCGCCCTTTGCGGTATAAGGTTTGAATGGCATCTTACATCTCCAAAGAAAATGGTTGTCTGGCATCTAGTTTCTGAACACAATCGGCAGGTAAAACTGGTACATTGCAACTGAGCACGATGGGAATTTGAACGAGGCAACGCGGGTCCGCCAGGGTCTATCGCCGGTCGTTTGGATGTACTCCTGAGTATACCAAAATGTGCAATCATCCAGCGGGTCCACGCTCATCATGCTATAGTCGCCCCAGCGAGCATAGCCGGATGTTTGCGATCCAGTGCCAGTGATGATGACGGCTTCGCCCTGCGCCATCTCGCCCAACGGGTCGCCGGCCAGCCTTCCGGTGTAGCGAATAGAGGGATAGACGCTGCTGCTGGACACGCTATAGCCCAGCGCGATGTCGCCAGTGTGATCCATCGCAAGGCTGCCCATCCAGCGATGCTCGGTATCAGCCGGGGCATAGGTGCCCTGCTGGTAGATAGTGGGTGAACCGCCCGGGTCGCGCACTTCGTACCAACGAATACCGGCCCTGCCAGAGCCAGCGTCCACGGTATGGTTCAACACCAGCGCTTCGTGATCGCCGAAATTACGGTAGGCCAGGCGGTGCATCAGCCGGTCGCCGACGGCGTCTACGCTCTGCCCCGTCCCCGGTTGTGGAATACAACTCTGGCTTTGGGCCAACACACAGGGGAGATAATTGAAAGGTTCCGTGGTCAGCGCGAAGTTTGGCTGACCGTTGTCGCCAAAGGTCGAGCTGGTCGTGTTCGTCCAATCCACGTGGAATTGCCAGAGGCGCAACGCGGCCGCTCCCAACTGTGGCGAGCTGGCATCCACTTCCGCAAAGTAATTGGGCGCGCCGGACGGAGGTGGCGTCAGGCCATCCAGGTCGGACGGCAACACGCTGCTAAAGTTGATGTTGACCGGGGCCAGGTCAAAGTACACCATGCGGGCGGATTGGCCGACCAGCATTTTGTCGCGCTCCAAGACGGCCACGCCCGCGCCCACAAAGGGTGCAGACGAGGAAGCATTGGTGAACTGATTGGCCGTCATGTAATAACCATCCGGCCAGACGCCAAATTTGGCATAGTCGTTCATGACATCCTGACCGCTGCCGTTCGTCCACGGGTACATATAGCGATACCAGGCGCCGGTTGGATCAGCCGTTTGAGAGACGGCAATGCACTGGTAGAAAGGACCATTGGGATCATTCGGCAACGCAAACTGGCTCATGAACCAGCGATGGGCCAGCGGATCGTAGAGCGTGATGGGATCGCCATTGTTTGTGGTTTGACACGGCCCGCTAAAGCCGCTCCACAACGTATTGCCATTGACCGGGCCAAGGACTAGAGTTGGGGTGATGGTCACATCCCAAATAGCATACGAAAGGTTGACCCATTGGACATAGTACTTTTTGCCGGTGGCTGGGTCATAGCCAATGTCGCCCTCTGTATCGGGCGGGAGCGCACCATTGCGGTTGCTGATGCCTTCAAAATTCTGGATGGGCAATGGCATATTGAGCGTACCGAGGCGGCTCTGGACGACCGGGTCGCCCTTTGATGTGCCAGTAGGCACATTCGGCCCTGGGCGACTCTTGGGCAGAGAACGCAGCGGAATCTCGCGCGGCGCTTCGCTGGCTTGGAGCGAGAGGGAGGCCAGATCGCGCAGAGCCGGCGAGGTGTCATGCTGAACGGCATACATCACCACCGGCTTGAGTGGCGGCAGTGACACTTCCACCGAGGGATTGCGCGCGGATTCTGCCCAGCCCGGCGAGAGCAATATCACCCACACGACCACGAAGGTGAGCGCGTTGAACAGGAAAACAGATTTGCTCATCCCAAATCCTCTAAAACTCTCCAGGGCATTTCATCCTCACTGCGATTGAATTAGCCTCTATTATAACCGCAAAACGCCAGCCGGACTTGTCTAAACAAGCAGAAATCGCGAGTTGCAGGCCAGGCCGGTCAATGCGATAATAAGGCTAACGACAATTGTCCAGGGTGGAGAGGGCATGAGCAGTAAAGCCGTTTTTGAGGGATTGGTCTTTGACGAAGCAGGCCGGGCGCTTGAGACGACGACGGTCGGCGGCGAGGCGCAGTACGTGATAGATGATAGAGGCTTCCACCGCCACATTGACGCAGCCGTCATCGATCAGCAGGTCATCGGCCTGATCCAGGAACAGGTGATCGCCAACAAAGACATCGTCGAAGAAAGCATCATGAGAATGACCGGCCAGGATGACTTGTTCACCAAGGCGTCGCTTGACGTGTCCATCAAGAACATGGCCGAGTTGCTCGAACGCGGCATCCCGGACGACGCCCGAATGTGGCTGGGCATGATGGGCTTGCGCATCGTCGTCAACCTGCACGGCGAGGTGATCAACCTCAACTGGCCCGGCGTCGCGAGCGATGATGAGGGGTGAGCCGTTTCGCCGCGGGTTGGATTTGCCTTGCCGGTCAAGTTGTGCTATAACCTTTACAATCCTTCGTGACCGTGCTCAACCGAGGTAGGCTCTCCGTGCCCAGGCTTTCATTGCCACAGCGTCCTCTGCCGCAGGTTTCTGGTGCAGTGCGCCATGCCAGGGCACGTGGCGCAACCGGTCTCCCGTCTCTCATAGCCTACAAAGAGACTATCTTGAACGATCTACACATAGCTCGGTGATGGTGTTGCGAGATGACATCCTCTGCTGTGATTTCCCTCCTTGGAAGCGCCCTGGTAACCATCGTGTTGACGACAGCCTTTGGCTACTTTATGAACAAGAAATTCACCGCGATATACCTGTTCTTGCTGTCGCTCAAGGCTGTTGCCATCTGTCTCGTTGGTGCTTTCATCAACGCCTTGCTGGCTCACTGGCGTGAGTTGATCCGGCTTCAATTCAGGGAGGTTGATTTTATCGGGCATGGCGTCAGCCTGCCGGGCCTGATGATCGCCATCGCTCTGGTGGCAGTCTTGGCTTACCGGCGCGGCCATAAATTCTCAGGCCAGCGTGGAGCCTGGGCCATCAGCCTGACCTGGCTTGGCTGGTGCGCCTTTTGCTTGTTGGGCTATGTTGCCGGCGGCCCCGAAAACGGCCCCATCGGGCTGCTCCTGATCGCTTTGCCCAGCCTCACGTTGCTTTGGATGGGCGGCTATTTCCTCTCGCAGATCGTCCTGCCGCTGAATGAGGATGCCCCAATTGCCGATAGACTTTTGGCCTTCCGTGCTTTGATCACTTATACGCTAGGCTCAAACTATCCGTACTATGCGGTCGAAGATCGAAAGAAGAAAGAGCGCGCGCCAGGTAATGTATTCCGGCAATTCTTTGCCGGTCCCGGAATCGTCATGACCAGTTGTGACCAGACCGTCGTCATCTCCAGCGGCACCAAAATCAAAGAAGTCCCAGAGCCAGGCCTTTCGTTCACCGGGCTGTTCGACACGATTGCCGAGATCATTGACCTCAGGTTGCAACTCCGCGCGTTCCACGTAGAGGCGCTTACGAAAGATGGCATCCGCATCAAGGTATTGATTTTTGTGCCTTTCAGAATTCAGGCCGGCGAAGATTGGCCTGAGCCAGGCAAGCCTTTCCCCTTCAGGAAAAGCGCCGTCTTTAAAGCCGTGCGAGAACAACCTATTGACCGCTCAAAAGAAAAACAGGGTGAAAAGCGATCCTGGGATGAGCAGGTTAGCATCGTCGCCACGCAAGTCGTTCGCCGCATCATCAGCCAGTATGCGTTCGACGATCTCTGCGCGCCGTATCAGCCCCAAAGGGATCCACGCCAAGAGATCATTGCAGAACTGCGGCGGCAGTTGAAAAACGAGCTGGGGGAACTCGGCATCCAGGCCATAGGGGGCGGCATCAGCAACCTTTTGCCGGCGGACACCCAGCTCCTGCAACAGCGCATTGACAACTGGCAGGCAGAGTGGGCGCGCAGGATGACGGCGGAAACGGGGAAGGGCGAAGCCGATTACATCCGCATAGTGGAGTTGGCGCGGGCGCAGGCGCAGGCGGACATGATACGAAAACTCAGTGAAGGCATCGAGCGAGCCGGGGCTGCCGAACAGACCTCGATGGATATGATCGCCCTGCGCTTCATCGAAACCTTGGAACAGATGATCCAAAGCCCAGCCGTTCAGCAAGCACTGCCACCAGGCCAGGCGGAGACCTTGGAAGCCATGCGGCGCTCCGCCGAGATTCACCACCGGCACTAGTCCGCAGCGAGTTGCGATATGTTCAACTTCCGAAAAAAAATATCTTACTATGTACGCATCGTCGAGCTATTTGTGGCAATCCTGCTCCCACTGCTGATGCTTGTCATCATTGCGGATCAGCAGTTGCGTGGATTGCTGGGTGCGATCACCCAGTGCTCGCTGCTGGATTTGCGATGCTGGCTGCCCACAGTCCTGCGGTTAGTACGCGACCTGCTGCCTGGACTGGTCACATTGGTTGCTCTGGGTTTCCTCTCGGCTGACTTTGTGAAGGCCGTGTACGGACTCAAGACTCGCAGCCAGGGCTTTGACTCTGTGAAGCGTCTGTTATTCGGCACGTCCGGGTTCAGGCCCTTTATGCGGATCGCGGGCGGCAAGCTCGAAGCGGACGACAAGAACCCGCTCGTGCGCACGGGCGGGCCGTGCGGGCTGGTCGTCTACAATGATTCTGCGGCCATACTGGAAAAGGCCGGAAGATTGACCCGGGTAGTGAAGCCCGGCTTCCCCAGGCTCGAGCCTTTTGAGAAAATATGGGATGTGGTGGACTTGCGCCCACACCGCTGGGTCTATGACGTGAGCGCGATGAGCAAAGACGGCATCCCCGTCACTTGCCAGGCCGACGTCACCTTACAGATTGACGATGGAGGACAAGCGCCCAGCCGGGACGCGCCTTTCCCGGCGACGGAGCGGGCCATCCTTTTGGCGGCCACTCGCAAGCTGATCCGCGAGGCCAGCCGGAGCGAAGACGACCAGAAAATGGACTGGGCGGGCCGAGCCATCGTCGGGGCAACCGAGGGTGCGTTGCGCACGATCCTGGCGACCTATTTGCTGGACCAGTTCATGGGGCCGGACGAGGTTAACCGAAATCACTACCGCTCCCAGATTCGGAGCAGGCTGGAAGTAGAACTGCGCAAGCAATTCCCCGATATCGGCGTCAAGTTGATCAAAGTCGAGTTGGGCAACATTACCGTAGAGGATAAGGTGACTCAACAGCAAATCGAAGCCTGGCAAAACTTGTGGAAGCGATGGACCAAAGAGCGCGAAGCCGAAGGCGAAGCGGAACGGCTGCAATCCGTAGAAGCAGCCAAGGCCCAGGCGCAGGCCGACATGGTCGTATCCATCACCCAAGCTTTCCAGTCTTTGGCCGCGGCGGACGCCAGCATCCCCTCGCAACTGGTTCTCCTGCGGATGTTCGAGGTGCTCAAGCGAGCGCCCTACGACCCGCAGACCGGCATGTTGTTCTTGCCGGCTGAAGTGATGCGGACCTGGCAAATGATACAGGAGATGGCTCTGGGCAGACAACAAGCCTTGCTTGCAGATAGCCAGCCGTTATCGCAAGATCAGATCATCAAGAGAAACGTGCTGGCTCGGTTGCATATTGATAAGGACATCAACACATTTGGAGAGGCCGAGCAACATGAATTAGTTCAATCGATTGCACGTCGCCTCCGAATCTCTGAATCAGATATTGAGTTGGTCTGCGTCACTTCAGGTAGGGTAATAGTAGTACTTGAAATGCCAGATGAGGCAGCCCTCAGACTTCACGAAATGCAACTAAAAGGCAATCCCTTCATGAAAGAAATCAAAGTAGTCAGAATAGACTTTCGTCCCTCCCTTGTGTCTAGTGATGTACCTTCACCACTCGCATCCCCGCCTCTCTACCTAGATGCTCGCATGATCGGTGCTACTTCAGACCAAACTTCTAGTGGACAAGCAGAATTTGCTAAACTGCGGCAGATACTAAACAATTATTACAATGAGACAGAGCTGCGCGACCTCTTCTTTGACTTAGGAGTGGAATATCAGGGCTTACCAGGTGACAGCAGAGCAGACATGTCAAGAGAAATAGTTTCTTATTGTAAGCGTCATGGGCGTATTCAAGCACTTGTAGATATTATAGGTAAAAGCCATCCAAATGCTCTTTGGCAAGACTCGCCACAAAGCAATGAGGCTCTTCCTAGATACCCCACCGCCTTGCTACCAAGATCGTCCGACCGCCATCTTACTGAATGAAACTGGGCAGAACACGGTCATATGTCACAAGCCGGAATTATCCTCGTCATCGGCGCAGCGTCACTTGACCTGAAAGGCCATGTGACCGGGACGATTGTCCCCGGCTCGTCCAATCCCGGCGCAATCCGGCGCAGCGTGGGCGGCGTGGCCCGCAACGTGGCCGAAAACCTTGCGCGGATGGGGATGAACGTCTCGCTGATGACGGCGGTTGGCGACGACAGCACGGGACGGGAGGTGCTCCGCCGGGCCAGCGAAACGGGAATTGACACCAGCCAGACCCTTGTCGTGGAAGGCGGACGCACCGGCGCGTACCTGGCCGTGCTCGATTCTTCCGGTGCGCTGCACGTGGCTGTGGACGACCTGGCCGTGCTCGAGGCCATCACCCCGCGCTACCTCCATGACCGGCGGCGGATCATTGCCGAAGCCGCCATGGTCATGGTAGACGCTAACCTCACGCCGGCCACGTTGGAAACGCTGTTCAGCATCGCCGCCAAAAGCAACGTGCGCGTGTGCGCTGACCCGACTTCGCCGCTGTTGGCTGCGCGGCTGCGGCCTTACGTGACCCAACTGGCTGTGACGACGCCCAACACCGCCGAGGCCGAAGCGCTCACTGGCCTGAGCGTGGAAGACGACGACGATGCGCAGCGCATCGCGCGTTACCTCGTCTCGGTGGGCGTGGGGCTGGCCGTGGTCACGTTGGGCGAGCGGGGGCTGGCCTACGCCACGTCCGAAGAAAGCGGGCGCTTCCCCGCCATCCACACCAAGGTCGTGGACTTGACCGGCGCGGGCGATGCGCTCACCGCCGGTGTCATCTTTGGCCTGCTCAACGATTTGGAGCCGGTCGAAGCAGTGCGGCTGGGGCTTTCGGCAGCCACGCTTACGCTCAAATGCACCGAGACCGTCTGCCCCGACTTGAGCCTTGAAAAACTATACGACCAATTAGTCGTGTAGTCGTCTAGTCCAGTAATCGCGTAGTCGGACAGTCGAATAGTCCGACTCCACGACTACCTGACTACAAGACTACCTCACTACAAGACTGCGAGACGATATGACTACCGGACTACCTGATTGGCTTGCCCTCATCCTCGCCTTTGTATACGTCTTCGTCGCCATCGGCCTGGGCGAACTCTTGCGACGGTCGCTCCATCTCTCGCAAGGTTTCACTCGCAAGTTCATCCACATCGCCGTCGGCATGATCAGCATTCCGACGGTGTTAATGTTCAAAAGCTTATACTGGGCCATCATCCCGCCACTCGCGTTCGTCGTCATCAACTACCTCGACTATCGCTTCGGCCTCATCCAGGCGATGATGTCGTCCAACCGTTCCAACCTGGGCACGGTCTACTTTCCCATCTCGTTTGCGGTTATCCTGGTGCTGTTCTGGGGCAACCCTTCCGCGCCGGCGACGCACCCACATCTCATCGTCGCCGCGCTGATGCCGATGACGTGGGGCGACGCGCTGGCCGCCGTCGTCGGCGAGCGAATCGGACGGCATCGCTACACCATCTTGGGCCACACGCGCAGCCTCGAAGGCTCATTCGTCATGCTCGTCGTTTCAGCGTTGGCGACCTGGCTGGCATTGGGCAGCCTGTCGTCGTCGGCGGCTTACGTCGCCATCATCGTGGCGTGCGGAGCCACGCTCGTTGAAGCCATTTCGCCGTGGGGCATTGATAACCTGACCGTGCCGGCCGTTTCGGCTCTCATCCTCGCGCTGATGAGAATGTAGGGCGGCATCCCTATGCCGCCGGAGGAAATATGGACGAATACCAACCACGCATCACCGATCTTCCCAGCGACGAGCGTCCCCGCGAGCGGCTGCTGCACGTCGGCGCATCGGCCGTCTCCACCATCGAACTCCTCGCCATCATTTTGCGCGTGGGCACCGGCGGCGAAAACGTCATGCGGGTGGCGCAGCGGCTCTTGGTCAAATTCGGCGGACTGGGCGGGCTGGCCCGCGCCTCGACTTCGGAACTGTGCGCGGAAAAGGGGTTGGGCGAAGCCAAGGTCGCGCAGCTCAAGGCCGCGTTTGAGCTGGGCCGGCGGCTGCTCGTGGAATCGCCGGAGGAACGCCCTACCATCACCAGCCCCGCCGATGCCGCCAACTTGCTCCTGGGTGAGATGGGGCTGCTGGAGCAAGAGAGCATGCGCGTGATCTTGCTGGACACGCGCAACCGCGTCCAGGCCATTCAGACGATCTACCAGGGCAGCCTGAACACGACGATGGTGCGGGTGAGCGAGTTGTTCCGCGAGGCCGTGCGCGCCAATTGCGCGGCCATCATCGTGGCGCACAACCACCCGTCCGGCGACCCTTCGCCTTCCCCGGAAGACGTCGCCATCACCAAAGACATCGTCGCCGCCGGCAAGCTCCTGAGCATTGACGTGCTCGATCACCTGGTCATCGGGCGGCAGAGCTTTGTCAGCCTCAAAGAGCGCGGGCTGGGGTTTGGATAAATTATGGTATAATCGCGCTCCAAAGGAGCGGATACATTTCATGGAAAGAATCACCGACATTTTGCTGATCGTCATTGCCTTCAGTGGCGCATTCCTGGCTGCGCTGTGGTTGGCGATGGTCATCTGGACCTTCCGCGACATCCGCAGCCGCACGCGTGACATCTTTGCGCAAATCCTGGCCGCGCTGGTGGTGGCGATCTTGAACTTGCCCGGCCTGTTGATTTACTTTATCCTCCGTCCGCCGGAGACACTGGCCGAGTCTTATACGCGCTCGCTGGAAGAAGAGGCGTTGCTGCAAGGCATCGAAGAAGCCGATGTCTGCCCCGGCTGCGGGCAGCGCGTTCTGTCTGATTTCATCGTCTGCCCGACGTGCCACACCAAGCTCAAAAAGCCTTGCTTGCACTGTGGCCGGGCCATCCACCTGCGCTGGACGGTCTGCCCGTACTGCGGCACGGCTTCCGTCGCCGCAGGCTCTCCAACTCCCGGCCCCGCCGCGAGCGTGACTCAAGAAGCGCGCCGCGCCAGGCGCGACGAAAGCCCCACTTCGGTAGAAGCGTAACCGTCACAAACTCGAACAAACAGCCCCGGTCAACTTGGCCGGGGCTGATTTTTTGTCGCGTCCGCAAAATGAGCAAGGGCGCTCACCGTCTGCGCCGGATGACGACCACGGCAGTGCCAATCAACGCCGCACACATCCCGGCAATCACCACGACGGTCAAAGTTGAATCGGAACGAACAGGCGCGGGGGGCGGCTGTGGCGTGGGCGGGACGGTTGGCGTTGCCGTGGGCGGCGGCGTCGGCGTGGGCGATGCGACGGTCGGCGTGGCCGATGGGGTGTAGGTAACTGTAGGCGGAGCAGCCGTTGCCGTCGCCGTCTTGACGACCAGGGTCTGCCCCAGCTCGACGATGGATTCGGGGGTGAGGTGGTTCAGCCGGTAAAGGTCGTCGAGCGACACGCCGTATTGACGCGCGATGCCGAACAGCGTATCCCCCGCTTGCACGATGTGCACGATGGCCCCATCGGGGCGCGGCGTCGGCGTGGGCAGCGGCGTGATGGTGCGGGTCGGCGTGCCCGGCGTGAAAGACGTCGCCCCCTGCTCGATCACCTCCAGGCCGGCATCGTCCAGGTAAACGTCGTTGCTCGCGCGCGCCCAGTCCCACTCCGGACGCGAGTGCGTGAATACCGTCACCACCTGTCCCGCCGCTTTGGCCTCCACCGAAAACTTGACCCACCGGTCGAAGGCAGGCTGCTCGCGCGACCAGACGATGTTCGCGCTCAACGGATCGCTGCCTCCGTAAGGATCAATCCCCACGCGCAAGTGCATATCGGCTGGCGCATCAGAGTGAATGCCGCCCTGGCCGCACACGTCCATGTTCGAGCACTGCCACGCCTCGACGTAGATCGAAAAGCGCAACGCCGCCCCCGACGTGATGCCTGCCACGCGCTGGTACAGTCCAGCCTCGTGCATCCGCCCGTAGGAAAAGTATTTTTGCGAGCGCAGGCCGCTGTGGACGCGATCGGGAAACGACGCGGCATCGTTATTGCGAAACTCGGGCCGCATCCAGTAACAATCATACCGAGAGCCGCTGTCGCTACAGTTGCTCGGCGCTTTGACAGTGCGCGGCGCCACGTCCAGGTACCACGCGCGCCAGCCGGGAGCCACCTGCACCTCGCTGATGCCGTCTTGCAAGGGCCACGGCGTGGGCGCTTCAAAGTTGCCATCCGCCAGCAAATTCGGGCCGGACACCTGGGCGCGCGAGGACAAGGGTGATACGAACGGCAGTACCACCATCACCATGCAGAGCGCGACGAGCAAGGCAACCTTCGACTTTATGAACAATTCTCCAGCAGAGTCTGCGCCCCCTTGGGGAAAGAATCTTGCGATGGTGTAGCCCGAGTTCGCTGCGTAATGAGCGGAAACCTTCGCAAAGCTCAAATCGGGTGAGCAGCTACTCTGCGCCTCCAATACGACATCGCGGCCACCTGGCCGCGATGCCCAACGCACAAGATAATATTACAGCGACGCGCCGAACCATGCGCCGCCTGCGAGGTTGAGACCATCACGCCATCAAGACGCGGCGCTGGCCCGCCGTTACGGGATAACGAGCGTTAGCCCCAAAAAGATCAGGTCCATGTTGGTGATGTTATTGGCCTGCATCAACGCCGGAACCGTCGTATTGTAGCGCGCCGCTATGTTGGTCAAGGTGTCGCCGGGAACGATGACGTGGGTTCTCGATCCGCTGCTGGCCGGCGTCGGCCCAGCCGAGGGCAAAGAAGCGGCAGGAGTGGCAGGCGCAGTTGTCGCCTGGATTGGATTCATTTCAGGCGGAAGCGGTCCTTCGCCCAGGCGTCGCCACAACCGCGCCAAGCGCACGCGAGTGGCCGCTGCAGATAGCTGACTGACCGGATTGGCGACAACAGCTTGGCCGACGGGCTTGGTTGCAGGCCCCGGTTGCACCACAACCAGGCTGGCGTCGTCCAGGTACACGTCGTTGCTCACGCGCGCCCAACCCCAATCCGGACGCGAGTGCGTGAACACCGTCACCGTATCGGCGCGCGCCTGGGTCTCAACCGCAAACTCGACCCATTGATCGAAGGCTTCCTTCTCAGGCGCCCAGACGACATTGGGGCTGAACGGATTGTCGCCGCCGTAGGGATCAATCCCCACTCGCAAGTGCATGTCGGACGGCGCATCGGAGCGAATGCCGTTCATGCCGCACTTGTCAATGTCATGGCACATCCACGCCTGGATATAGATCGAAAAACGAACCGTCGAACCCGGCTGGATGCCGCCGACGCGCTGATACAGCCCGGCTTCGTGCATCCGCCCATAGGAGAAATACTTTTGCGACCGGAAGCCGCTGTGGACACGGTTGGCAAACGACGCCGCGATGTTATCACGGAACTCGGGCCGCATCCAGTAGCAGTGATAGCCCACCTTGCTGTCCCCGCAGTTCACTGGCGTTTGGACATAGTCTGGCGCCACGTCCAGGTACCAGGCGCGCCAGGCGGGACCCACTTGCACTTCGCCGATGCCGTCTTGCCAGGGCCAGGGGGCCGGCGCTTCAAAGTCGCCGTCAACGAGCAGATTCGTTGGGCCGGGGGCTTCGGCATAGGCCGGCGACGGTGTCATGAACGGCAAGGCCGCCGTCACTACACAGAGTACAACAACGAGAGCAGCTTTCGACTTCATGGGTAATGCTCCTGTAGAATTTCGCAAGCCCGGCACTGACCGCAGCCCGGTGGCTGCAAAGCCGAGCACGCACGAGGTTCAGGAAAGCGATTATACCAGAAGCCATCGGTCTGGGCAAATCAGATGACGTGCACCTTGAGCATATTCGTCTGACCTTCGCCTCCAGCGGGGATGCCGGCGGTGATGACCACCCGATCGCCCGGCTTGACCAGGCCCGATTCGCGCGCAGCGCGTGTGGTGTACTCGATCATCTCGTCGGTCGAAGTGTATTCCGGCACCGAGAGCGGCGTGACGCCCCATACCAATACCTGCTGGCGGCATACAGCCGGGTTGGGCGTGGCTGCCAGGATGGGCATACAGGGCCGGTAACGGGCGACCAGCCGCGCCGTGTGTCCAGACATCGTGCTCGTGATGATGGCTGCCGCCCCTAACTCAAGAGCGATTTCGACGGTGGCACGGGCAATTGCCTCGGAGGGAGACTTGTTCACGCCCACGCGGCGCATCCACTCCTCACAGTCCAGGTGCTCTTCGGCCATCGTCGTCACCTTGTCCATCATCCGGACCGCTTCGACTGGGTAGTGCCCGGTGGCCGTCTCGCCGGAAAGCATCACCGCGTCGGTCCCATCAAAGACGGCATTGGCGACGTCACTGGCTTCGGCGCGCGTGGGGCGCGGGTTGTCTATCATGGATTGGAGCATCTGCGTGGCGGTGATGGCCGGTTTGCCCGCGCGGTTGCACGCGCGGAGAATGCGCTTCTGATGAATCGGGACTTGCTCGGCGGGGGTCTCTACGCCCAGGTCGCCGCGCGCCACCATCACCGCGTCGGTGACGGCCAGAATGTCGTCAAACACGGCCAGCGCTTCGGCCTTTTCGATCTTGGCGACGATAGGAATGTGCGCGCCGCACGAAACGATCAGGTCGCGCAGCTCTTGCACATCGGAAGCGCGGCGCACAAAAGATAACGCCACATAGTCTGCCTGCTGATCCACGGCGAATGCCGCATCGGCGCGATCCTTCTCCGTGAGCGACGAAAGCGAAAGTGAAGCGCCGGGCGCGCTGACGCCTTTGTGCGATCCTAGCTGGCCGCCCACGACCGTCCGGCAAACCAGATCCGTGTCCGTTTTGGATTCCACGCTCAGCTCGAGCGCGCCGTCGTCGAGCAGCAGGCGCTGGCCGGACTGCACATCGGCGACGAGATCGGGATGCGGCAGGTTGACCTCATGCGGGTCGCCCGGCACGCTGCGCGTCGTCAGCGTCACCGTGCCGCCCGGCGGCAGCTCGACCGAGCCGCCGGCGATATTTCCCACGCGCAGCTTGGGGCCTTGCAAGTCGCACAAGACGGCGAGCGTGTGGCCTTCCTCCTGCGCAATGCGGCGCACGTCGGCGATGCGGCGCGCGTGCGAGGCATAATCGCCATGGGAAAAGTTGATGCGCGCCACGTCCATACCGGCGCGCACCATATCACGCAAAACATCCGGCGCGTCACACGCCGGGCCGAGAGTGCAAACAATTTTCGTGCGAGGCATATCTCCCCACTCCAACCACTCCCTCGCTTGCGACGGGAGTGGGCCACTCCTACTCCGCGTAAAAAGCGACGCCGACTACGCCAGGCCCGGTGTGCGTGGCGATCACCGGGCCGACCTCGTCCATGATCGTTTCGGCTGGCATCAACTGTGAGACTAACTCATCTTCAAGCTGGCGCGCCTCTTCGAGCGCGGCGGCATGCAAGATTCCCAGGTAGCGACACGAACGGCCGGCTGTTTCCTCTACCGCCAATTCCCGAAGTCGCAGGATGGCCTTGTTCTTGGTGCGAATGCGCTCTTTGGCCTCGACGATTCCATCTTGAAGCATGAGGATCGGTTTCATCTGCAAGGCAGTGCCCAAGAGCGCCGCTGCTTTGCCGATGCGCCCGCCCTTCTGAAGATACTCGAGCGTGTCCACGACAAAATAGATGCGAGAGCCGGCAATAAACTGATCGAGACGAGCCAGGATCGCTTCCGTGCTCTGTCCGGCGGCCGCCATCCGCGCGGCTTCCACAACCATCATCGCCTGAGGCGCAGAGATGAACCGCGAGTCTACCACATGGATGTGAGCGCCGGGCAGCATTTCCTGCGCCGCACAGGCGGAGGCCACTGTGCCGCTCAGTTTAGCCGATAGGTGGATTGAGATGACCTCGCTCCCATCAGCCGTCAATGACTTGTAGACCTCCAGAAAATCGCCCGCCGACGGTTGTGAGGTGGTGGGCAACTGCGGAAAAGACTGGAGGCGAGACAAGAACTCGGGGAGCTGAATATCCACCCCATCTCGAAACGTCTCGGTGCCAAAGTGCACGTACAGTGGCACGACAAGGATGCCGTACTGCTGGGCAGTTTCAGGTGCGATTCCACTGCCGCTATCGGTGACGATTTTGATCACGGGCCCCCCTTGTCGGTGAACAGTCAGTCGGCCTCTGGGAGGACTGATTGACGGATTACAGCATAATGGGCCAATAAACTATTCAGCATAAAAGGCGACGCCGACCGCGCCGGGGCCGGTATGCGTGGCGATCACCGGGCCGACCTCGGACACCGTCAGTTCCGCCGGCGTCAGCCGAGCCAAGAGACCGGTCTCAAGCCCTGATCTTTACCCACATTTTTGGGTTCGTCCGACATATGGCATAATCATCGCAGCAGCCTTTGCGCAGGAGACAACGATGACGCTCTCCGCCAGCGAATGGGCAGCCCAACAGTGGGCACAGG